>Ga0308163_10000474_pt1 | contig 70322 bp, 59 predicted proteins | sample PhyTR1_FD_201037 | JGI IMG/M metagenome (GOLD analysis project Ga0308163, IMG submission 201037) | Phyllosphere microbial communities from UC Gill Tract Community Farm, Albany, California, United States - DLSLT.R1 | ecosystem: Host-associated > Plants > Phyllosphere > Unclassified | place: USA...
TGGTGAAATACGAAGAGCTCTTCGTGCTGTATTCGGGCGTCGCCGACGAACTCGAGGCCGCGGGCGTGACCATCGTCGAGCCCGAATGCGGCGAACTCGTCACGAGCCTCAACATGGCCGGAGTGTCGGTGACGCTCGTGTGGCTCGATGACGAGATCGAGCAACTGTGGCGTGATCCGGCCTGGTCGCCCGCCTATCGCAAGGGCGACACTCGGTCGGCTGCGTTCTCGCGCGACGCGCCCCGGGCATCCACGGAGACGCGCCCGTCGGAGGGCGCCGGTGCTGCCGTGGCACCTGACGACGTGTCACCGGCCTCGGCGGCGCGAGCCGCACTCGCGCTGCGCCTGATGGTGGCAGTGCGTGAGACGCTGCACGAGAACCGCGACGAACTCGGCCGCATCGATGCGATCGCGGGCGACGGCGACCACGGGGCCGGCATGGTGCACGGCATCGATGCGGCCGTGCGCAGTGCCCGCGATGCGCCCCGTGTCGGCATCCGAGAGCTCTTGGCGATCGCGGGCGATGCCTGGAGCGACGAAGCGGGTGGCACATCCGGCGCTCTCTGGGCCGCTGCGCTCCACGCCATGGGGGAGGCCGCGGAGAACGGTTCCGACTCAGATGAGGAAACGGCCGTCGCTGTGGCCCGAGCTGCGCTCCACGGCATCCAGCGTCTGGGCAAGGCTCAGCCGGGCGACAAGACCATGATCGACTCTCTCGTGCCCTACGTCGACACGCTCTCCGACGAGATCGCCGCCGGTGTCTCGCTTGACGCGGCTCTTCAGACGGCGGCCTCCGCTGCGACCCGGGCCGCCGTCGAGACCGCGCGGCTGCGGCCCGCGCTCGGCCGGGCGCGTCCGCTCGCAGAAAAGAGCCTCGGGCATCCGGATGCCGGCGCGACGTCGCTCGCGCTCATCGCCGAACGCATTGCGACCGAGATCTCGTGACCGAACCGACCCCCGAATCGAAGCACAGCCGAGGAGAAACATCATGATCAGGACAGTCGCCGTCATCGGTTCGGGATACATGGGCGGTGGCATCGCGCAGGTACTGGCCCTCTCCGGAGCCTCGGTCCGCCTGGCGGACATCTCCGAGGAGATCGCCGCGAAGAACCTCGCGCGGGTGATCGCCGAGGCGACTCAGTTCGAGTCGGAGGGCCTCTTTCCCGAGGGCGCCGCGGCCACCATCGAGCGCAACATCTCGGCCGCCGCGTCGATCGAGGAGGCGGTCGTCGGCGTCGACTTCGTCGAAGAGGCCGTGCCGGAGATCCTCTCGGTCAAGCACGAGACGCTCGCGAGGATCAGCTCGGCCGCCGGCCCCGAGACCATCATCGGCAGCAATACCTCGACGATCTCGATCAATGCCCTGGCCGAGGCCGTGGTCGCACCCGAGCGTTTCCTCGGTATCCACTTCTCGAACCCGGCGCCGTTCATCCCGGGCGTCGAGTTGATTCCGCACGATGGCACGGATGCGGCGATCCTCCCTCCCGTCGAAGAGCTGCTCACAGCGGCAGGAAAGTCGAGTGCGCGCATCACGGATTCCACCGGGTTCGTACTCAACAGGCTGCAATACGCCCTCTTTCACGAGGCGACGCAGCTCGTCGAGGAGGGTGTGGCGACACCCGAGGACATCGACACGATCGTGCGCACGACCTTCGGATTCCGGCTGCCCTTCTTCGGGCCGTTCCTCATCGCCGATATGGCCGGGCTCGACGTGTACTCGTTCTGCTACACCTCGCTGCAGACGCGGTTCGACGAGAGGTTCGCCACACCGAAGATCCTGAGCGACCTGGTCGATGCCGGCAGACTGGGCACGAAGACGGGCGGCGGTTTCATCGACATCGCATCCGACAGAACGCCGGAGCTCATCGCCTACCGCAATAAGGCCTACGTGAAGATGCAGCAGCTGCTCGACGAGCTGGGTCCTGCTCCGACCGCCTGATCGATATCCGGCACTCACGACGAACCGGCGCGCGAGCAATGCGCGCTATCGGTTAGGATAGTCAGGTTCGTAAGAACAGAGGTGGCGTACTCAAGCGGCCGAAGAGGCACGCTTGGAAAGCGTGTATAGGGCAACCTATCGAGAGTTCGAATCTCTCCGCCACCGCCAACACCCCTGATCGAAGCCACTGCTTCGGTCAGGGGTTTGTGCGTTAAGGGTGCGCGCGGTTCTGGGTCTTCGCGGGGGAGAAGGCTCTAGTAGCGCGCCATGGTGAGAGCCTCGGCTACGGGGTCGTCGCCCTCGACCGCCTCGAACTGCGCGTGCAATCCGACTCCGTCGACGAGGCTGCAGAAGACGAGAGCGGCCACGTCAGCTCGGGGGATCGAGCCGCGGCCCGTGCTCTCTGCGAGACGCACGAGGCCGGTTCCGGGATCGTCGGTCAGGGCCCCGGGCCTGATGATCGTCCAGTCGAGGTCACGCTGGCGTAGGGCCGAGTCGGCTTCGCTCTTCGCCCGCAGGTACACCTGGAACACATCGTCGGAATCCGGCTCGAAAGAGTCGGCCGACATCGCCGAGATCATGACGTAACGACGGATGCCGGCGATCACGGCCGCATCGGCGAGGAGCACGGCCGCATCCCGATCGACGGTGAGCTTTCGATCCGCCCCCGAATCGGGACCGGCGCCGGCGGCGAACACCACGGCATCCACCCCGGCGAGATCGGCGGCCAGGGTCTCGGCCGAGACCTGCTCGAGATCGAGAACCACGGGGATGCCGCCGGCCACGAGCAGATCACCCGCCTGATCGGGTTTGCGGATGAGGCCGACGGCTTCGTGGCCTGCCTCACTGAGAAGCTTCTGGAGAATAAGGGCGATCTTGCCGTGACCTCCGGCGATTGCAATACGCATACCTCAAGTACACCTCAGGTCGCGATCAGCACACAACCTCGCGTAAAGTGGTTGACGGCTCCCCGCGTGGCGCCATCCAGGCCAACTCCCCCAGGACGGAAACGTAGCAAGGGTAACCGGGCTCTGGCGGGTGCGCGGGGGGTCTTTTCTTTTTTCTAGGGGTCTGCACGTCTTCTCGATATGCGCTCTCTCCCGAGTGAATGACAGGGCGAGCGAATATTGTGAGGAGCGCCTAAGCAACCACGAGTTCGAAGGATCCTAAGTGTCGAGAAGCATCTACGTCGCCTCAGCCGAAGGCCACTCCGGAAAGTCCACGATCGCTTTGGGGGTGCTCGACACCCTGTGTCACTCGCTGCAGAGGGTCGGTGTCTTCCGGCCCATCGCGCGCTCCGTTGCCGAACGCGACTACGTTCTCGAGATGCTGCTCGCGCACGACGGCGTCGAGCTGAGCTACGAGCAGACCATCGGCGTCACGTACGACGACGTGCACAACGATCCGGATGCCGCCCTGTCGGTCATCGTCGAACGCTACAAGGCGGTCGAGCGCGAGTGCGACGCAGTCATCATTCTCGGCTCCGACTACACCGACGTCGGCAGCCCGAGCGAGCTGTCGTTCAACGCGCGCGTCGCGGCGAACCTCGGCGCCCCCGTTCTGCTGGTGCTGGGTGGGCGCAAGGGTCAGGGGTCCTCTGAGACGCTCGGCTACTCCGAGTCTCGAACGCCTGACGACATGCGCCAACTCACCGAGCTCGCCCAGGTCGAACTCAAACTGGCGCACGCCACCCTGCTCGGCATCGTGTCGAACCGCGCCGATCCCGAGCGGCTCGACGAGATCCGGGATGCGATCGGTTCCGCCATCGACGGCCCCGCGTCGGTTCCCATCTGGGCTATTCCCGAAGACCGGGTGCTCGTCGCCCCGACCATGCAACACCTCGTGGAGGCCACCGCCGGCTCGCTGCTGTCCGGCGATCCGAGCCTGCTCAATCGAGAGGCGCTGGGCGTCGTCGTCGCCGGCATGTCGATGGTGAACGTTCTGCCGCGCCTCACCGAGAGCGCCGTCGTGGTGATTCCGGCGGATCGATCAGAGGTGCTGCTCGCGGTTCTCATGGCGAACGCCTCCGGAACCTTCCCCTCGCTCAGCGGCATCATCCTCAATGGCGGCTTCGAACTGCCCGAGCCGATCACGCGTCTGATCGCGGGCCTCGACTCGACTCTGCCGATCGTCACCACCGACCTCGGAACGTACGACACTGCGCTGCGCATCACCTCGACCCGGGGCCGCCTGGCTGCCGACTCCCAGCGCAAGTACGACAGCGCGCTCGCCCTGTTCGAACAGCATGTCGACGGCGCCAAGCTGCTCGAGCTGCTCGACGTGAGCTCGTCGACCGTGGTCACGCCGCTGATGTTCGAGTACGGGCTCATCGACCAGGCCCGCCATGTTCGCCGGCACATCGTTCTTCCCGAGGGCGACGACGATCGCGTGCTGAAAGCCGCGAGCACCGTGCTGGCCCGTGGCATCGCAGAGCTCACCATCGTCGGAGAGGAAGACGATGTTCGCACGAGGGCCGCGGGTCTGGGACTCGACCTCGAGGGCGCACACATCGTGAGCGTGTTCGACGAGAAGTACCGCCAGCCGTTCGCCGAGGAGTACGCGCGGCTTCGCGCGCACAAGGGAATCATGGTCGACCAGGCACGCGACACCGTCACCGACGTGTCGTACTTCGGAACCATGATGGTGAAGCTGGGCCTCGCCGACGGCATGGTCTCGGGAGCAGCCCACACCACCGCCCACACCATCCGCCCGGCGTTCGAGGTCATCAAGACCCAGCCCGGCGTATCCGTCGTCTCGAGCGTCTTTCTCATGGCTCTCGCCGACCGGGTGCTGGTCTACGGAGACTGCGCCGTCATCCCCGATCCGACAGCCGAGCAGCTGGCCGACATCGCCATCTCGTCGAGCGCCACGGCGACGCAGTTCGGCGTGGAGCCGCGCATCGCGATGCTGTCGTACTCGACTGGAACGTCGGGCTCGGGTGCCGAGGTCGAGAAGGTGCGCGCCGCGACCGGCTTCGTGCGTGAGCGCCGCCCGGATCTGCTGGTGGAGGGGCCCATCCAATACGACGCTGCAGCGGACGCCGCCGTGGCCGCCACGAAGATGCCCGAGAGCCAGGTGGCCGGTCGCGCCACCGTGTTCATCTTCCCCGACCTCAACACGGGCAACAACACCTATAAGGCCGTGCAGCGCAGCGCCGGAGCGGTGGCCATCGGACCCGTCCTCCAGGGGCTCAACAAGCCGATCAACGATCTGTCGCGCGGCGCGCTCGTGGCTGACATCGTGAACACCATCGCGATCACCGCGATCCAGGCGGCCGCTCAGCCGGTCGACGCTGCCGCAGCAGAAGGAGTATCCGCATGAGCGCCATCCTCGTGGTGAACTCCGGTTCATCGTCATTCAAGTACCAGCTCATCGAGATGACCACCGAAGAGGTTCTGGCGTCAGGGCTCGTCGAGCGCATCGGCGACGAGACCGGGCACTCCAAGCACACGAACTCCGAGGGCTCGAGCGAGCTCGACCTGCCGATCCGTGATCACTCGCAGGGATTCCAGGTGATGCTCGACGCATTCCGGGCGAACGGGCCGTCGCTCGACGAGCATCCGCCTGTGGCCGTCGGCCACCGCGTCGTTCACGGCGGAAAGCGGTTCTTCGAGGCGACGATCGTCACCGACCTCGTGAAGATCAACATCGAAGACCTCGCCGACCTCGCCCCGCTGCACAACCCTGCGAACCTGCAGGGCATCGACGCGGCGCAGAAGGCGTTCCCGGATGTGCCGCACGTGGCCGTCTTCGACACCGCGTTCCACTCCACTCTGTCGCCCGCGGCGTACACCTACGCCATCGACAAGGCCCTCGCCGAGCAGCACCGCATTCGGCGCTACGGCTTTCACGGCACCTCGCACAAGTTCGTCTCCGAGGCGGCGGCGGAGTTCCTCGGACGCCCGCTCGATGACACCAAGACGATCGTGCTGCACCTCGGAAACGGTGCATCGGCCTGTGCCGTCTCCGACGGCAAGTCGGTGGAGACGTCGATGGGCATGACGCCGCTCGAGGGCCTCGTCATGGGCACCCGCTCGGGCGATCTCGACCCGGCCGTTCTGTTCCACCTGCACCGCAAGACGGGCCAGTCCTTCGACGATCTCGACACCCTGCTGAATCGCGGCAGCGGCATCCTGGGCCTCTCGGGCCACGGCGACATGCGTGACATGATCGCGGCGGCCAAGGCGGGAGACGCGGATTCTCAGGCCGCTCTCGACGTCTACCTCCACCGCCTCAAGCAATACGTGGGCGCCTACGCGGCACATCTGGGGCGGCTCGACGCGATCGTCTTCACGGCGGGAGTGGGGGAGAACACGCCGCTGATCAGAGCGGGAGCGCTCGAGGGGCTCGGCATCCTGGGCATAGAGATCGACGCAGAGCGCAATGCCTCGCCGGAGCGCGGGCCGCGGCTCATCTCGACCGATGCGTCGCGCGTTGCCGTGCTCGTGATCCCGACGAACGAAGAACTGGAGATCGCCAGGCAGACGCTCGCGGTGATCTGATCGGTGCAGCCTCAGCGGAGCCTCGGCGCTCTTCGCCGAGGTGCCGCTCAGACTGCACCGAATACGAATGCGGCACGGCGATGCCGAGCCGACCAGCGGTGCTCCCGCCTGGATACGTAGCCTCGGACGACCTCGTCGATGCTCGCCCAGTCGAACATGACCTGACGATAGGTGACCCGGATCACGATGTAGCCGAGGCGGTGCAGCTCGAGGTCCCGCCAACAATCCTCGTCATGGGCGCTGGCAGAGCTGTGCCAGCTGATGCCGTCGCACTCGATGACGAGTCGATCGCCGATGAGCAGATCGACGAAGCCGACTCCCGCGATGTGCACCTGTGAGCGGCACCTGATTCCGCGCCGCCGAAAGCCGAGGCGCGCCTTCGTCTCGAGGCCGGACTGAGCGGTCGGATCGACGAGTTTGAGGTAGGCACGATAGGTGTCCGTCAGAGGCAGTGCCGCCAGACGGGAGAGGGTCGTGAGCCCGAGGTTCACAGCCGAATCGAGAGAGGCGATCACGTCGTCCCGAGCGTGACACGAGAACAGGTGCAGAAGGGCTTCATCGATCGTGTCGACGAGGCGGGAAGGGTCGTGGCGCCCGGCCACGATGTGGACCTTCAACCCCCAGCGAGCCGGATTGCCGAGCGGTCCGCCGATCGGGGAGCGCAGGCGGCCTGGGCGGCGTGATGTGCTGATGTGGGAATGACGATCATCGGCGCACCAGATGCCGCGAATTCGAAGCACGCTGATGCAGCTGAGTCGGCCGCCAACCCTGACAGCGTTCACGAGTTCCCGGGGAGCGGACTCGATGGCCACCCATCCGTTGCGTATGCGGGCGACGTCGCCGCGCGCCACGGCGAGAGCGACCATGGAGTCACTCGCGCCGGCCCCTCGCAGCGTGCTGCTGTGGGCGATTCCGTTGTGAGCGATGACGATGTCGAGTACGCGGTTCATGGCGCAACTGTGCCTCGACGAACCCGTCGACGCAGCGTTGGGGGCGTATCTGTGCACTGGGGCGAAGGGATTCGGTGCAGTGCAGGAGCAGCCTCGGCGCTATTCGCCGAGGTGCCGCTCAGGCTGCACCGAATACGAGTGCGGCACGCCGATCAGTCGGCGATAAGGCGTTTTCCGTAGCTGACGGCTGCGTCCTCGGTGTATCCGAGGCGCTCGTAGAACGCCCGCACCTCCGCGTTGTCGCTACGGATCTGCAGGTTGAGCTTGGGGCAGCCGAGCTCGAGGAGCAGGCTCTCCGCCTCGTCCATCATGCGTCGGCCGTAGTCGAGCCCTCGTGAACCGGGCGACACGGCCAGGTAGTTGACCCAGCCTCGGTGGCCGTCGTACCCCACCATCGCCGCCGCGATCACGACACCGCCGGCCTCGCCGACGAGGAACAATTCTGGCTGCACGGTCAGCTTCCGCTCGATGTCCTTGCGGGGGTCGTTCCAGGGCCTCACGAGTCCTGCGGAGGTCCACAGCTCGATCACGGCATCGGTGTCTTCGAGGGAGAAAGGGCGAATCTGCATCGCACCATTCTCCCCGACGCCGTTCCGCTCACAGGCGCCGGATGCGACGGGCACGGTGTCGGCGGCGACCGTTACGATTGCTGCATGGTCACCGCTCTCTACCGCCGCTATCGACCTGAGGCGTTCTCCGAGATGATCGGCCAGTCGCAGGTGACCGATCCGCTTATGACAGCGCTCCGCACCAACAGGGTCAACCACGCTTACCTGTTCTCCGGCCCGCGCGGCTGCGGCAAGACCACCTCGGCCCGCATCCTCGCCCGCTGCCTCAACTGCGCCGAGGGTCCGACCGATACGCCGTGTGGCGTGTGCCCCAGCTGCGTCGAGCTTGGGCGCGACGGCGGGGGGTCGCTCGACGTGGTCGAGATCGACGCGGCGAGCCACAACGGCGTCGACGACGCGCGCGACATCCGTGAGCGGGCGGTCTTCGCGCCCGCCCGCGACCGCTTCAAGATCTTCATCCTCGACGAGGCGCACATGGTCACCCCGCAGGGCTTCAATGCGCTGCTCAAGATCGTCGAAGAGCCGCCGGAGCACGTGAAGTTCATCTTCGCCACCACCGAGCCCGACAAGGTCATCGGCACCATCCGATCGCGTACCCATCACTACCCGTTCCGGCTGGTGCCTCCGGCCCAGCTGCTCGAATACGTGCAGCAGCTGTGCGACAGCGAGGGCATGCAGGTCGCGCCGGGAGTGCTGCCGCTCGTCGTGCGTGCCGGCGGCGGATCGCCCCGCGACACCCTCTCGCTTCTCGATCAGCTCATGGCGGGCTCCGAGAACAACACGGTCGAATACGAGCGCGCCGTCGCGCTGCTCGGTTATACCCACTCCGCTCTGCTCGGCGAGGTGATCGATGCCATCGGCGTGCGCGATGCTGCGGCGGCGTTCGGCGCTGTAGACCGCGTCATCCAGACCGGCCAAGACCCCCGCCGCTTCGTCGAAGACCTGCTCGAGCGCCTGCGAGACATCATCATCGTCAGTGCGACGACGAGCATCGAGGCCGCCGGAGCAGTGTTGCGGGGCGTTCCCACCGACGAGCTGCAGGCCATGCACCACCAGGCGCAGCAGTTCGGTCACGCCGAGCTGTCGCGCACGGCCGACATCGTCAATGCGGCCCTCACCGAGATGACCGGTGCCACCAGCCCTCGTCTGCACCTCGAGCTGATGGTCGCCAGAGTTCTCGTGCCTGCCAGCGACGACACAGAACGTGGATCGCTGGCTCGTATCGAGCGCCTCGAGCGCCGAGTCGGGGTCGAGACAACCGACGCGCCGCGTGCTCCGGCTCCGGCTCCCGCTGCGCGAGCCACTCCTGTCGTTGTCGCTGAACCGGCGACCGCAGCCGCGCCCGTGGCAGAGCGCGCTGCTACCGCCGCCTCCGCTCCTGAGGCAGCACCCGCGCCGTCGGCTGAGGCCGACGGCGGGTCGGTGCGGCCGACAGAACCGCAGCAGGCCGAACCGCAGCGGGTTGAAGCCCAGCAGACTGAACCCCGGCAGGCCGAACCGAAGAAGACTGAGCCTGTCGCTCCGGTGCGGCCCGTCGCCCCGGCCGGTCCCGTTACGCTGCAGCAGGTTCGAGACACATGGCCCGAAATTCTCGAAGCAGTGCAGAAGGCCAAGCGCAGCGCGTGGCTTGTCGTGTTCACCGCGACGGTTCGCGCCTTCGAGAACGACGTGCTCACCCTCGCCTTCCCCAGTGAGAACGACGTCAACCAGTTCAAGCAGCAGCAGGCACCCGGGCAGGGAGTCAGCGAGATCCTCCGTCAGGCGATCCTCGACCTGCTGGGCGTGCGCGTCAAGTACATCGCTCGGGTAGAGCAGCCAGGCGCTGCCGCTGCACCTCAGGCCAACGCGGCCCGGTCGCCGGAGCGCGCACCCTCGGCGGCACCGGCATCTGCACCAGACGCGGTGCGCGCACCAGAGGTGCGCCCCGAGGCGACGGGCGCGCCGCAGAAGCCCGCTGCGGTCACCAGCTCGTGGGCCGTCGTGGCCATCCCGCAGTCCGAGCCCACACCCGATGCCGCAGGCGAGCCTGTGCCTGAAGAAGATCGCGAACCCGAGCCCGACTTCCGTGAACCGGCGTTCAGGCCCGCGCCATCCACGGTCGCGCCGATGTCACCGCCGTCCACTGCGCAGAGGCCGGGCCAGGCTGACGAGACGCCCGCCGTTCCCACCTTCACCCGTGGGCGCCCGGAGACGCCGCCGGCCCGCCCGGCGCCCGTCGCGACGACCGACTCCGGTCGCCAGCGCTACGGCGAGGCAGTCGTGCGCGAGATTCTGGGCGCCAATTTCATCGAGGAGCAGCCTGTAGCTCCTCGCAACCCGCAGAGAAGCGACGGCTAAGTGTACGAAGGCATCGTCCAAGAGCTCATCGACGAGTTGGGCAGGCTTCCGGGCATCGGTCCGAAGTCGGCGCAGCGCATCGCATTCCACATTCTGCAGACCGAGTCGTTCGACGTGACCCGTCTTGCCGAGGTGCTCATCGAAGTGCGCGACAAGGTGCACTTCTGCTCGATCTGCGGCAACGTGTCGGAGCAGGAGACCTGCTCGATCTGCCGCGATCCTCGCCGCCAGCAGACCGTCATCTGTGTCGTCGAGGAGGCCAAAGACGTCGTCGCCATCGAGCGCACCAGAGAATTCCGGGGCCTCTATCACGTGCTCGGCGGGGCGATCAGCCCGATCGACGGCATCGGCCCCGACAACCTCCGCATCCGCGAACTCATGCAGCGTCTGGCCGACGTCAACATCACCGAGGTCATCATCGCCACCGACCCCAACCTCGAGGGCGAGGCGACGGCCACCTACCTCTCGCGCCTGCTGAACACGCTGCAGATCCGGGTCACCCGCCTCGCGTCCGGGCTCCCGGTCGGCGGCGATCTCGAGTACGCCGACGAAGTCACCCTCGGCCGTGCCTTCGAGGGGCGCCGGCTCGTCGAGAGCTGACCGTGCACATCGCGGTCAGTGCTCATACGGGAGGTGCGGCTCTCGGCGCTGACGCAGGTGGTGCCGTAACACTCACCGAGCTCGACGAGGCGGGCAGGCTTCTCGGCCCGCCCGAAACGGTGGCTCGCGACGACTTTCCGCAGGCCGTCGTGCAGCGCGAGAAGCACTCGCCGCGCTGGGTCTGGGACGACACTCGGCGGTGGTACCCGGTTCTGCTCGACGCAGAGGTCGAGGTCGAACGCTGTGTCGACCTGCGGCTGTGCCACACCATTCTGCGTAATGCGGCGGCCACGGCAGAGTCAGAACTCGCCCGTGCCGCGCCGTCGTCGTGGGACGCCCCGAGCGCCTGGGCCCAGCAGGGTGAGACCGACACCCTCTTCGATCTCGGCGTGCAGCGCGGCCGTGACGACGAAGCGGAAGCCGATCCCGTGGAGGAGTTCCGGCTGCAGCGCGCGGCGGTCGCCGGCTCGGCCGACCCCAACCGCCTGTCGCTGTTGCTCGCGGCGGAGTCGGCCGGAAGCCTCGTAGCGATCGAGATGCAGTTCGCGGGACTGCCGTGGGATGCCTCTCGGCACAACGAGCTGCTCGTGGAACTTCTGGGAGAACGCCCGCCGCTGGGCCAGCGACCCGCCCGCATGCACGAGTTGCTCCTCGCGATTCGCGCCGCGCTCGACGACCCGGCCGCGAATCCCGATTCGCCCGTCGAGTTGGTCAAGTCGCTGCGCCGCGCCGGAATCGATGTCTCAAGCACGAACCGATGGGAACTCGCGCGCCACGAGCATCCGGCCATCGAGCCCCTGCTGAGCTATAAGAAGTTGTCTCGGCTGCTCACCGCCAACGGCTGGAACTGGATCGACACGTGGGTCGAGGGCGGCCGGTTCCGCCCCGTGTATGTGCCGGGCGGCGTGGTCACCGGCCGCTGGGCCGCAGACGGCGGGGGAGCGCTGCAACTGCCCCACCAGGTTCGAGGCGCGGTCATCGCCGACCCGGGGTGGACGTTCGTAGTCGCCGATGCCGCGCAACTCGAGCCGCGCATCCTCACGGCCATGTCGGGCGATCGAGCAATGGCCGCAGCCGGCCGCGACCGTGACCTCTACGACGGCATCGTCGCATCCGGCGCCGTCGATACGCGCGCGCACGCCAAGGTCGGCATGCTCGGCGCGATGTACGGCGGAACGACGGGCGAGAGCGGTCGCATGCTTCCCCGGCTGGCGCGGGCCTACCCCGACGCCATCCGATTCGTCGAGGAGGCCGCGAGGCTGGGCGAGAGCGGCGCCGTCGTCTCGACTCATCTCGGTCGCACGTCTCTCAGGCCCTCGGACGACTGGCTCGAACTGCAGGATGACGCGCGACAAGAGGGTGCTTCCGAGGTGCTGCGCACTCGGGCGAAGACGGCGCGGCGAAGCTGGGGACGCTTCACGCGCAACTTCGTCGTGCAGGGCACGGCCGCCGAATGGGCCCTGGCCTGGATGGCGGGTCTTCGTCGACGGCTCGCGCTTCTCGGCCCCGAGCTGCCTCTTCGCGAACGACCACATCTCGTCTTCTTCCTGCACGACGAGATCGTGGTGCACACGCCGGTCGGGCTGGCCGACGCGGTGGCGGCCGAGGTGCGCACGGCGGCAGACGAAGCCGGCAAGATCCTGTTCGGAGCAGTGCCGGTTCAGTTTCCCGTGAGCGTCGCGATCGTCGACAGCTACGACAAGGCAAAAGGCTGAGCCTGCGCGCCCGCTAGAATTGCACGCTGGACCCATCCTCGTCATTTCAGGAGTGTTTACGTGAGCTTGATCGTGCAGAAGTACGGCGGATCATCGGTTTCCGATGCCGAGAGCATCAAGCGCGTCGCCAAGCGCATCGTCGAGACACGCAAGGCGGGCAACGATGTCGTCGTGGCGGTTTCGGCCATGGGAGACACCACCGACGAGCTGCTCGACCTGGCTCACGCGGTCACGCCGATGCCGGCGCCCCGAGAGCTCGACATGCTTCTGAGCGCGGGCGAGCGCATCTCCATGGCGCTCCTTGCCATGGCCATCAAGAGCCTGGGCCACGAGGCGCGCTCGTTCACCGGCAGCCAGGCCGGCATGATCACGGATGCCCGACACGGCTCCGCCCGCATCGTCGACGTCACGCCGGTGCGGCTTCGTGAGGCTCTCGACGAGGGCGCGATCGCGATCGTCGCCGGGTTCCAGGGCTTCAACCGCGACACCAAAGACATCACGACACTCGGTCGCGGCGGCTCCGACACGACCGCCGTCGCGCTCGCCGCGGCCCTCGACGCCGACGTCTGCGAGATCTACACCGACGTCGACGGTATCTTCACCGCCGACCCCCGCGTGGTTCCGAAGGCGAAGAAGATCGACCGCATCACCAGCGAAGAGATGCTCGAGCTGGCTGCCAACGGAGCCAAGGTCCTCTATATTCGAGCGGTCGAATACGCCCGCCGCCACGGCGTCACCCTTCACGTGCGCTCCTCGTTCAACAACAACGAGGGCACCATCGTCTACAACCCATCGGAGAACCCTCGCGAGGGCCTCCCCACAGAGAGTGAGAATGTCGTGGAAGAGCCACTCATCGCCGGAGTCGCGACAGACCTGGGCGAAGCCAAGATCACCGTCGTCGGAGTTCCCGATATCCCGGGCAAGGCCGCGCAGATCTTCAACCTCGTCGCGAAGACGGGTGCCAACATCGACATGATCGTGCAGAACGTGTCGGCGGCGTCGACGGGCCTCACCGACATCTCGTTCACGCTCCCCAAGACCGAGGGGCAGACGGTTCTTACCGCGCTGCGCGCCGACCAGAACGACGTGGGCTTCGTCGGCCTGCAGTACGACGACCAGATCGGCAAGCTCGCGCTCGTCGGCGCCGGCATGCGAACCAACGCCGGTGTCTCGGCACGCCTGTTCACCGCCCTCTACGAGGCGGGCATCAACATCGAGATGATCTCCACGAGTGAGATCCGCATTTCGGTGGTGACCCGCGCCGACACCATCAACGACGCGCTGCGTGTCGTGCACACCGCCTTCGGCCTCGACAGCGACACCGAGGCGATCGTCCACGGCGGAACGGGCCGCTAGCCGCCGCCACCGCTCGTTCTTTCCGGGGCACCGGAGACGACGCTCTGCTTCATGCACAGAGAAACGGCCCGTTCCCCACAGGGGAAACGGGCCGTTTCTCTTGTTCTAGTGCGTGTGACTACGCGTTGCGGCGGCGACGGTTGACCGCCGTGATGGCGAATGCGGCGAAGCCCATCAGCAGCAGACCGAGACCGGCCGAGGCGAACATCGGTGCGTCGCTGATTCCGGTGTTGGCGAGCTTCGGCTGCGGCTTCGGAGCGTCTGCAACAACAGCAGCGTTCGCGACGGTGATGGTGGCGGTCTGCACGGCGGTGACCGTGCCGGTGACGCTGAAGGTGTAGACACCGAGCTGCGGCGCACCGCTGCCCGTGAGAACCAGGTTCGGCAGAACCAGGCTTCCATCAGCACCGACCGTGAACACGTTGGCGCCATCGGCGAATCCGACGACCGTGCCATCGGGCAGAGTAAGACCAACGGTGATCTCTTCGTTCGGCTGGAAGCCGACGATGTTCACGGTGAAGCCCTTCGTGGTGTCGACGAAGTCAGCGGGAGTGATCGTCGTCGGCGTGATGGTCACGCTCGGGGCGACCGGCGGCGCCACCGGGGCGGCGAACTGGTAGGTGTCGCCGTTGAGCGAGAAGGAGCTGACGACCGCGGCCGTTCCCGCGGTGGTCAGAACTCCGGCGCCCAGCACATCGAAGGTGCTGAGGGCCGCGTCGAGCTGTGCGACGGTGAGGGTCGACGTGCCGGCGGGGTAGGCGCTGGCGTCGTCTCCGACGATCGCGCTCGTCGTGGTCCAGGTGTCGAGGCTGCCGGCGACGGTCGGATGGAGCGTCGTGTAACCGGTGCGGGTGCCGGGCGTGTTGAAGAGAGGGATCTGCAGGAAGACGTCGTCGCCGGTCTTGGTGACGGATGCGCCCGCGATGACGCTGCTGAAGGTCGTCGCGGTCCGGGCAGTGTCGTAGCCCTTGAGGATCTGGGAGACTCCGGAGATGTGCAGGCCATCGGCCTCGACCGTCTGCGGAAGAGCAGGAGCCGTCGTGTAACCCTGGTGCCAGGTGTTGTAGTTGTAGCCGGGCTCGCCAGCGAGGGCCGGCGACTCTGCCGGGAAAGTCTGGCCCTGCGGCACGGTGATGGTGTCAGCGGAAGCGGCGCCTCCGACAAGGAGAGCGGAGCCGGCCACAAGGGCCGTGGCGGCCGCGATGGCCGCGCCACGTACGAGGGTGCTACTGGATTTCACGGTGGTACTCATTTCTGCTCAGGTACCGCCAGAGCGACGGTGCTCGAAACCTTGGGATTACCTGAGCATAGGCACGCCTCTCAGAGGAATACCAGCCCTTTCGTGAAGGAATGTCACGATCGGCACGTCGCCACTTCTGGTCCGGGTCGGCCTCCTGCCCTGTGCCTGCCTTGGTAACATTGGGCAGCGTGGCATTCGGCCGCGTTATGCGCGCGTGTGCCGCCCCTCTTATTGGGGGTGCCACGCGGCTGAGATACCTCAAGGACAAGTTGTGGCTGCACAGGCATTGAACGTTGGCGTTGTCGGAGCGACCGGACAGGTCGGCACAGTCATGCGCCGTCTGCTCGAGGAACGCGACTTTCCGATTGCGAGCATCCGGTTCTTCGCTACGGCCCGGTCGGCGGGCACGACGCTCGAGTTCCGTGGAGAGCCGATCGTCGTCGAAGACATCGAGACTGCTGATCCGACAGGCCTCGACATCGCCCTCTTCTCTGCCGGGGCCACCGGATCACGTGCCCAGGCGCCGCGCTTCGCCGCCGCCGGCGTTCTCGTGATCGACAACTCCAGCGCATGGCGCATGGATCCTGACGTGCCGCTCGTCGTGAGCGAGGTCAACCCGCACGCCATCGCGGAGGCGCGCAAGGGCATCATCGCCAACCCGAACTGCACCACGATGGCCGCCATGCCCGTGCTGAAGGTCCTGCACGCCGAGGCCGGCCTCACACGACTCATCGTCTCGACCTACCAGGCGGTATCGGGCAGTGGGCTCAAGGGAGCAGAAGAACTGGCGGGCCAGGCGCGCGCCGCCGTCGCCGACCCCGACCTCCTGCAGCTCGTGCACCGCGGAGATGCTGTCTCGATGCCCGAGCCCCAGACCTACGTGCGTCCTATCGCGTTCGATGTCATCCCGCTCGCCGGCTCGATCGTCGACGACGGTCTCAACGAGACCGACGAAGAGAAGAAGCTGCGCAACGAGAGCCGCAAGATCCTCGAGCTGCCGGAGCTGCTCGTCAGCGGTACGTGCGTGCGCGTTCCCGTGTTCACGGGGCACTCGCTCTCGATCAACGCTGAATTCGCCGAGGCCCTGAGCCCGGAACGAGCGATCGAGCTTCTGTCGAACGCTCCCGGCGTCGAACTCTCCGACGTTCCGACACCTCTGCAGGCCGCGGGCAACGACCCCAGTTACGTGGGGCGCATCCGCGCCGACGAGGGAGCCCCGGCGGGTCGCGGCCTCGCCGTCTTCATCAGCAACGACAACCTCCGCAAGGGTGCTGCTCTCAACGCCGTGCAGATCGCCGAGTTCATCGCTTCGGAGCGTTCGGTCGCCGTCTCGGCTTAGGGCCGCGCTGCGCCGCGCATCCGTTGTTCGAGGGATGCGAGCACCGGCGCGGGTTGAGACAATGGCGGTATGAGCATTCCGGACTACTCGGGCAACCCCACCTACCGCCTCAGCACGGCCGAGCGTGACCGCGCGGTGACGGAGCTGCGCCAACACGTGGCCGAGGGGCGACTGACAGAGGCCGAGTTCACAGAGCGAAGCAAAGCCGCGCGCAACGCGGTGACGCGGGGTGACCTCGCGCCGCTCTTCGACGATCTGCCGGCCACGACGTTCCCCGCCTCTGTCGGCGAGTCGGCGCGCCCGTCGCCCACGTCGTCGCGCGCCCCCGCATCCGCGCCCACGATCTTCGCCGACGAGGGCGCCGGGCACCCCGCCACGGACCGGCCCGCCGACGACGTGCCCGCCTATGGCGCCCCTGAGATCGAGCGAGTCGCACCGCAGGCCCAGACGCCGGCGGCGCAGCAGTCTCCCGCAAGGGCCACCGAAGGCTGGAAGGATCCGCAGTCCAAAGAGCCGAGCCGGATCGCCGCTACGGTCATGGCCATCGTTCCGTTCGTCTCGCTCGCCCTGTTCTTCGTGACCGGCAGCGGATTCGGCTGGAGCTACAGCTGGTTGTGGTTCGCGCTCATCCCGGTCACCGGCATCATCGTCTACGGCCCGAACGGCAAGCCAGACCGCAAGCGGAGGCGCTGAGCATCAGCGGGCAATCCGTAGGCGGGACCCGCTGCGAATAGACGCCATGAGTTCACGACGAGCCTCGGTCATCATCGTTGCCCTTGCCGTGCTCGCGGTCATCATCGGAGGAGCAGTCGTGCGTGCATCCATGGGGCCCGGAGCCCTGACCGAGTCATCGGACGACACCCGCATCCCCGGAGCGCCGGTGGTCGCCTTCTACGGGGACTCCTACACCTTGGGCACGGGAGCGAGCGATCCGAGCAAACGGTGGTCGAGCATCATCGCCGCCGAGCGAGGATGGAACGAGGTGAACCCGAGCGTCAACGGGCTGGGCTTCGTGAACAATCGCGACCGGCTGCCGGAGGGCGGCGACCTCGTCGACGCCGTCATCGCATCCGACCCCGACATTCTCTTCGTCACGATGGGCCTCAACGACAACTTCTCGATGCCCGAGAGATCAGACGAGGTGCATTCCGCTATCGTCGCCGACTTCGCGAAGCTGCGAAGCGCTCTGCCCGAGACGCGCATCATCGTGGTCGAGCCGTTCTGGTACACCGACGAGCGGCCGCAGAGCCTGGCGACGATCAGCGGATGGGTCGCCGCCGAAGCGCGGGTCATCGGGGCGGAGTACATCGAGGGCGCCTCTCATTGGATCGAGGGGCATCCGGAATGGATGGCGGACGACGGCCTCCACCCGAATGACGAGGGATACGCCCAGATGGCCCGGCGCATGGACGACGAATTGAACAGCCGGGGGCTGTGAGCGCGCAAACGCCGCCCCGCGCGGGGCTCGTCGAGCGAGTAGTGTGAGGTGACAGTGCGCCTCTGGGGGGAGTTTGCGTGTGCGCAAAAGCCTATTCAAGGGGAGAACGTGGAAGTGCAGTCGACCGTGCTGTCATGCAGAGTCGGAATCGTCGATGACCACGAGCTCCTGCTCGATGGCCTCACCACGTACATGCTCGGCAACGCGTCAGACCTCGATGTCGTCATCAGCGTCACGGGATGGTTCGAGATGATCCGGCACCCCGCTTTCGCGCCCGACGTCGTGGTGATGGATCTGCAGCTGCAGGAACCGATCTCGATCGAGACCCGAGTGAGAACGTGCCTTGCCGCAGGCGCCCTCGTCGTCGTGGTCAGCGCGCTCGACACCGACGAGATCCGCGAGCGTTCGTTGGCCGCGGGTGCCTCGGTCTTCGTGTCCAAGTCGTCGCCGGCAGATGCGGTGCTCGATGCTGTGCGAACGGCCTGGTCGGAGAAGAAGGGCAAAGCGGCCTTAGTCGACACCGCGCTCGACACCCTCCGCCTCTACGCCGATGGTCTGAGTCCCGTCGATATCGGGCTGCAGCTCGGCATCTCCTTCGAGGCGGTCAAGAACGACCTGTCGCGGATTCGCGACCACTATGCGGCCACGGGGCGTCCCGCTCGGTCCAAGCAGGATCTTATCCGCCGAGCTGCGGAAGACGGGCTCGTGTCCTGACCGCCCTGTTGCTGGGCACAGACGCTGAAGGGGTTTTCACGAGCCGCGCCCTCAGCCATGCGAGCGTCTGGTTGTCGTCGATCCTGCTTGCCGCCGCCGCGGCGATCGTCCTCGTCCTCTCGGTCAGAGTTCCGGTCGCCGAGGGCGAGGTGGGCGTCGCCCGGGCGCTCGTTCCCGTTCTGTCTCTTGCCGTGTTGGGCGCCGGCGCCTACGTCCTCCAGCGGCGACACGGTGCACTCGAGACCGTCATCGCGCTGCTGGTCGTCTGCAGCGCCGGATTCGCTTACGCCCTCAGCGTCGACCCGTTGCTCGCGTCGAGTCAGAAGTCCGACAGCATCGTTCTCAGTCTTCCCGTGGTCGCAGCGACGGTATCCGGCGTAGGGCGACGCTCGCTCGCATCCTGTCTCCTCGTGTGCGGCCTCGGCTATGCGGCCACGTCTACCGCGTCTGTGCTCGGCACCGAGCTCGGGCAACGTCAGATCGTCGTCGACTTCACCGCCCTCGGGTCGGTCATCGCCGTCTTCGTCCTGTTGATCGTCCTGTGGCTTGCTCGACGAAACGCTGTGCAGGAGGCGCCGGCCCTCGATCGTGCAGCGAAGGAACAGCAGAGCATCGACGAGGAAGCCCGCCTGCTCGGACACGCGTCGAGTCTTCTCCACGACACCGTCCTGGGCGATCTGCACGCCATCGCCATGCTCGAGCCGGGCCCGATCCCCGAGAGACATCTCGCCGTCATCCGCCGAGATCTAGACCTTCTCGCGCGGAGCGATGAGCTTCTCCGTGCCCCGGGAAGCGCTGAGATACCCGGCTTGATCGAGTCGACGAGCGAGAGCAGACTCACGAGCGCGCTGGCCCGGGTCGGATCGCGCGGCCTCCGCGTGGTCGTGTCGGGCGATGTCCACGAGCTCGAGAACCTCGACGCCGCGGCCCACGAAGCCATCGTCGCCGCCATCGAGCAGTGTCTCGTCAACGTCGTCGTCCACGCGGGTGTGTCGCTGGCCGAGCTCGCCATCGTGGCGTCCGGCGGCGACGTCACCGCAACCGTCGCCGACGCAGGCCGGGGTTTCTCCGTTTCCGCGACGCCCTCCGACAGGCTCGGCCTGCGCCTCTCCGTGCACGATCGGATGCTCGGGGTCGGGGGATCCGCGACCGTCTGGTCGACGCGGGGCGCGGGCACCTCCGTACTTCTCACGGTGCCGAAAGGCGGCTCATGACGTCGTCGTCGCACCCGACCGCCGCCGAGCTCGACCCGGTATCCCGGGTGACGGCGCGCATGTTCGTCGTCGCGATGGGCGCGGTCAGCGTGGCTCTCTCGATTGCGCTGTCTCTCACTCCGACCGGGCGCGAGCAGATCTCGCTGCCGGTGGTGGGCTTCCTCGCCCCCGTCGTGCTTGCAGCCACGTACGTGTACTTCATCCGTGCGGCCGACCCGTTCGGGCAGGTCGTGTCGTTCGCGAGGTTCCAGGTCTTCCTGGGCGGCGTGATGCTGGCGAGCGTACTCAATTCACTCAGCCAGTTCGGAACGAACACGCTCATCCGCGACGATTGGGGTGCCGTCTGTTTGGGACTGGCTCTCCTTCTGGCAGGACCATACAGGCGTTCCTCCGAGATCCTCTGGTTCACCGTGCAGGCCGTCTCGGTCACGTTCGGCCTGGCCTTCCTGCAGAACATGAGTACTGAGGGCGCGGGGACACTCGGCCTCCTGGCCTTGGTCGCTGCCGCCCCGAGCATCGCCATCGGACTCGCCTCGGCGGCATACTCGCGCAGTCTCGTCGCGAGTCTCGAAGAGGCAAGACGTGAGGCGCAGGCGCAGCGGATGCGGCACGGGAGCGCTGTGCTGCAGCGCCTCGCCGAGACGGATGCCATGGGCGAGCTCGGCGCGCTGCGTCGCGATGTGGTGCCGTTCCTTGCCCGCCTCGCTGAGTCGGCGTCCCTGAAGCCGGGGGATGCCGTCCGCGCGACCGAACTCGCATCCGAATTGCGCCGGGCGATCGTCGAACGCATCTCGCGTGGCACCCTCGCAGATGTGGTCGATCGATACAGCGATGAACAGGGCGTGGCAGCGCACCTCGACGAGCGCCAGATCGCAGCCCTACGAGCACTCATCGGGGCGGTAGACGAACACGACGGCAGCTTCGACGAGAAAAGCCTCACGCTCGAGCGTCGGGGTACGGATGCCTGGGGGCGGATCGAATTCGTCCGTCCAGCGGGACCGCCGGTCCTCGCCGCCGTGACGCCCTTTCTGCGCATGGTGCGCCTCGTGTTCCAGGAGGCCGACGCACGCACCGTCGACGACGCACTGGTCGTGACCTTCCGCTTCGAGTCACCAGACGAGCAGGCGGCCGTATCATGGGAGGTGTGAGCGCAGCAGGAAAACCCGTAGACGTTGTTCTGATCGGTGGCGGAATCATGAGCGCCACGCTCGGCACGTTCCTTTCGATCCTTCAGCCCGACTGGACGATCAGGATCTTCGAACGACTGGGCGACGTGGCGGGTGAGAGCTCCAACCCCTGGAACAACGCGGGAACGGGCCACGCGGCGCTCTGCGAACTCAACTACATGCCCGAGAACCCCGACGGCACGGTAGAGGCGTCGAAGGCCGTCGCCATCAACGAGCAGTTTCAGGTCAGCCGACAATTCTGGTCGTTCCTCGTCGAGAACGGCGACATCCCCGACCCGTCGACGTTCATCAACTCGACGCCGCACATGACGTTCGTTCGGGGCGAGAAGAACGTCGAGTACCTGCGAAAGCGGTTCGACGTGCTGCGCGACGAACCGCTCTTCGAGGGCATCGAGTACAGCGAAGACCCCGCGGTCATCTACGAGTGGGCTCCGACTCTCATGCGTGGCCGCAAAAAAGACGAGGCAGTCGCCGCGACTCGCATCACGGCCGGCACAGACGTCGATTTCGGCGCCCTGTCACGCCATCTCTTCGACTTCCTCACCAGTCGAGGCGCCAGCCTCAAGACCGAGCACTCGGTGTCGAACCTCCGCCGTCAGAAAGACGGCACCTGGAACGTCTCTGTCAAAGAACTTGTCGGATCGACCCCCACGACGGTGAACGCCCGCTTCGTCTTCGTCGGCGCTGGGGGCGGTGCGCTGCACCTGCTCCAGAAGTCTGGCATCCCGGAGATCCGCGGCTTCGGCGGATTCCCGATCAGTGGCCAGTTCTACCGCACCGACAACCCGGCCGTCGTGGCGGAGCATCGAGCGAAGGTCTATGGCAAGGCCGCCGTGGGCGCACCGCCGATGAGCGTGCCGCACCTCGACACCCGCGTCGTCGACGGAGAGGCATCGTTGCTCTTCGGTCCGTACGCGGGGTTCAGCCCCAAATTCTTGAAGAAGGGTTCGTGGTTCGATCTGCCCGGGTCTATCCGCGCACACAATCTCGGCCCCATGCTCGCCGTCGCGCGCGACAACATCGATCTGGTGAAGTACCTCGTCGGCGAGCTGCTCGCGGGCAAGAAGAAGAAGTTCGCGGCGTTGCAGGAATTCATGCCCACGGCGAATCCTGACGACTGGTACCTCATCACCGCGGGCCAGCGCGTGCAGGTCATGAAGAAGGATTCGAAGCGGGGCGGAGTTCTGCAGTTCGGCACCGAGGTCATCGCTTCGGCAGACGGGTCGATAGCCGGTCTGCTCGGCGCGTCGCCGGGCGCCTCAACCGCCGTTCCGATCATGCTCGACATCCTCGAGCGCTGTTTCCCCGACGACTATGTGCGCTGGCTGCCCCAGATCCGCTCGATGATCCCCTCTCTCGGCACGCGATTGACCGACTCGCCGGCGACGGCCCGAAAGGTGCTGAAGAGCACCGCGCAGGCACTGCACCTCGCTTCCTGAGGGGCAGGGCGCCTCGATCGAGGAGACCCGTGCTGATGGTCAACCGCTTCAAGCTGTCACTGTTCGACCGTATTTTCGCTTCGCCGTTCGTCGTTCTCGCCGCCGCCACTCTCGTCTACGCGATTGTCGGGGTCGTCGTGGGTTCGCCCTACTCGTGGACCGAAGAGCTGGTCACGGTGTTGGGGTGCATCATGTGTGCGCACCTGCGTATGCCGTCAGGGCGAATCGGGGGACTGCCCATGCTCGGGGTCGCTGCGGCGCTCCTGTCCATTCCTCAGGCGCGACCCGATTACCTTCTCACCGTGGCCGTCTGGGCGGTCGGCATCATGATCTCGCAGCTGATCGTGCTGCGAAACGTGGTCGTCGCCTTGTACGTCGTCGGGATCAGCGTCGTCAGCGGCCTGGCCTTCGTCGTCGTCCATAACGAGCTGGCGCGCGCCGGAGTCTGGTCGGTGGTGGCGTACACCCTGGCGACGCTCGCATACTTCGTGATCGCGTTGGTCCTCGAGTTCGTCCGCAATCGCGGCCGCTGGAACGTCGACCACTCGTTCGGTGTGTCGGCGCTGAGCCCGATGCGCATCGCCGGCAGCGTCGTTCTCGTGGCGGCCGTTTCGACGGCGATGAACGCGGTCGACTCCACGGTGATCCCGTGGCTCGAGCGAGATAGCGAGGCGCGGCTCAGCCCCCTCGTGTTGCTTCTGGCGGCGACGCTCTTTCTCGTCATAGCGCAGAGGACGAAGTTCCGCAGAGTGCATCAGTTGCTCGGTGGAGTCGTCACCGCCGCGGTAGACCTGCCCTGGGCAACGGAGGTGGGGTTGCGCAAGGCACTCGAGCTTCGCGCAAAGATGGTTCTCCGGGCGAGCGAGACCGAGGTGCGCACCGCACCCCCCGGGCCTGGCGAGATGGGTTCTCGGGTGCGCCTCGAATCCGGTCTCGACGAGTACATCGTCGCCTCCCGTCGCCTGGGCGCGCCGCCTCTGGGCGGGGAGGAGCAGCAAGCGCTGACCGCCCTCGCACATATGGCGAGCGAGACCGTGCGCATCCAGAACGATGTCGACAGCCTCGAGCGCCGGGCGAACAGCGATCCGATGACGGGACTGCCCAACTACGGCGCTTTTCAGTCTGCTCTGGTCGAAGCGAACGAGAACAGGTCGTATCACTCGGGTATCGCGGTTCTCTTCATCGACCTCGACAATTTCAAGAAGCTCAACGATTCGCGTGGACACCACACGGGCGATGAGCTCCTGAAGGCCGTCGCGGCCCGTCTGCGGAACTCGGTCGGCGTCAGAGATTTCGTGTCTCGCATCGGCGGAGACGAATTCGTCGTCATCCTCACGGAGCTCCAGACTGTCGACCAGAGCAAGGACATCGCAGACACGATCATCCGAGAGATCAACATGCCCTTGATGCTCGACGGTCAGGAATTCCGACCTGTTGTAAGCGCCGGCCTCGCCTTCTCGGGGCATCGCGAGATCGATGCCCAGCTCCTCGTGGTCGACGCGGACCGAAGCATGCTGCAGGTCAAACGATCCCGGCGGCACGGGGGAACGCTCGACGGCAGCAGCGTGAGCGTCGCCTCGCACAGATCGACGAGAACCAACGACATCATCGCTCGTGCCATCACCGAAAACCGTCTGACGCTGGCATTCCAGCCCATCGTCAGCATCGACCAGGGCCGCATCTGGGCCTTCGAGGCGCTTGTCCGTTACATCGACCCCGAACTCGGCCCCATCTCACCGTCGTCGCTCGTCGCCCGGGCCAAGAGCCTCGGGTTGATGGACGAGCTGACGAGGCAGGTCGTCGTCAAAGCAATGGATGCCGCCGAGAAGTTCCACGCCGTGGAACCGAGCATCGCGTGTATGACCGTGAACCTCGACCTGGGCCAGATCAGCGAGGATCACCTCGGGCCGTTCATCAGGGCGGTCGCTGGATCGCATCCGAACGTCTCGATGTGCATCGAGTTGAACGAGAGATCGTTGCGCTCGGTCACCGACGACCTTCGGCGCGAGGCTGAGGCGATGCAGGATGCCGGAGTCATCATCGCCCTCGACGACTACGGTTCGGACGACTCGTCGGTCGGTGCGCTGGTTCGGTTCCCGATGGATATCCTCAAGATCGACAAGAGCCTGATCGACGATCTCGGCGACGTGAGGCAACGCGAGGTGATCAAAGCGCTCCAAGGCTTTGGAGACAATCTCGACTACACGATGATCGTCGAGGGAATCGAGAGCCCCGACATGGTCGATGTGATGGTCGAACTCGGAGTGAGAAGCGCCCAGGGATACTACTTCGGCAGGCCGCAGTCGTTCCGGCAGACGATGGACCGCATCCGGAAGTTCGGCACGGCGGCAGTGATCTCGTGACGGACGGCACCTCCAGACGCACGATCGCTCTCGTCGATGATCACGTCCTCATCGTCGATGGTCTCGCCCAGTGGCTCGAGACCAACGCTCCGGACTTCGATGTGGTCGCCGTGTCGGGCTCGTGGACGGGCTTGGTCGAGCACGAGTCCTTTCCGCCCGATGTCGTCATCATGGCGCGCCAGATGGACTCCACGCCGACCCTGCGGAGGCGCGTCCGTGAGTGCAAAGACGCGGGCGCGGCCGTCGTCGTGATGAGCACAGACGGGAGTCGAGAGGCTGAGACGGAGACCCTCGCGGCTGGTGCTGACGCCTTCGTGCCGAAATCGCGACCGGCGGAAGCGGTTCTCGACGCCGTGAAGCGTGTTCTGGGCGATACCGAGGCCGCCGCGTCCGGCCCATCCCCGCGAGTGGCGTCACCGATCGATGAGCCCGACGACTGGCAGAAACGCGTGCTTCGCCTCTACTCCGCGGGACAGAGCACGGTCGACATCGCTCTCATCGAAGGCGTGCGCTTCGAGAAGATCAGAACAGCGCTCAAGGCGATTCGGGCGAGCTACGACCAGCAGGGTCGGCGTGCAGACACACGCGATGAGCTGCTGCGTCGAGCCGCCGAAGACGGATACCTCACCGACCCGGACGCGCGCTAATAGCCCTGCGGGTTCTCAGCCGGGCTCGGAGTGACATCGACGCCGCCACTGAGGCGGGAGATTGCTTCCTCGGGCTCGTAGTCCGGGTCGAACTCGACGAAGGCCTCGATCACGCCGACGAATGCGAGCGACACGAGCGACCAGGAGTTGCCCTCGCTCTCACCCGAGCGCGAGAAGTGCGAGTCGACGACCTCGGGCACGGTCGTGCGTGAGATGCCGAGTCCTTCGACGACCGCAGCGGTCGCGACGACGAACGGGTGATAGTCGTTGTGGAACTCTTCTTTGAGTCGGTAGCCGACCGTCGCCATGATGTTGCGGTAGAACATCTCCATCGTGTCGATGAACGCGAGCTCGCTGTTGCGCAGGGCCTGAAGAACGGCGGAGCGACCCGCGCTGTCTGGCCGCGACAGAATCGTCAGCGAGAGGCTCGCGTAACTCCGCCACGCCGCTGACGTGGCGACTTCTTCGAGGTTCTGCTCCGCTGCCGTGCGCACGACGTCGAGCATGATGCTGCGACGCCCCCCGGGCGTACGGAGGTCGTTGAGTCGCGAACCCAGGAATCCCCACGTGGCGACAAGGGTCTCGGTGTCTGTCAGGTCGCGTCGCGTCTGTTGCGCGATTTCAGTGAACAGGTCGTAGACGAAATCCTCGTGTCGAGGCCAGATACGCGTCGCGACACGCGAGGAAACCTCAGCTTCGCGAATAATTTCATCGAGAATCGCTTGCTCGAAGCCGACGTCGAGACCAGACGTACTGACTCGCTGGATCGCGATAGACAGGACGCGCGATCGCTCCTCCGAGTGGGAGCCACTCGTGCGCGCAAGCGAAAAAGCCGGTGTGTCTCCAGCTGGCATGGCGTCCCCTCGGGTCACTGTTATTCGCTGATCAGACTACCAAGTTTGCAGGCCCGCGAAGAGTCGCAGGCGGGTTGCGCCACCCATCGGTCGATAAACGTCGGCGAGCCTGCAATAGGATCGGACGTGAACGGGACAAAGGGGGCGCGGTTGCACGAAAGTCCGCTCTGTGCCACGGAACTCATGAAGTAGGGGCGGTATGTCGCACGTTGATCAGACCGTCACAAATGACGCAGTGATTCCGGTGGTGTCATCCACCGTTTTCGATTCCTCTCCGAATTCACGTCTGGCGCTCGGTGTTCTTGCCATCGATGGGGTCGCTGTCCCCGGCCTCGAAGCCGAATACCTGGCGCACTTCCACCTTCGAAGACGCGTCTATGTCGACCAGACCGGCCAGCTCTCCGAGAAGGATCTGTTGCCGGACGGCACCGACCGAGACGCCGACGATTCTCGTTCCATTACCTTCTGCGTGCTCGAGAACCACCCCGACGGCATCCGCGTGGTCGGGGTATCTCGACTCATCGTGCGGGGAGAGCCACGCCCCGGGGATTCGCTCCATGGAACTCCTCTGCCCGTCGAGGAGTTCTGTCGGGACGCCTTCGCCGACGGACCGCTGCCGTGGAACGCGGTGGAGGTCTCTAGAGTGATCGCCCGTCATCAGAAGGCTGCCGTTCAGGACACCATCCAGTGGTATCTCTTCGCCCTGATGCTCGCGTACGTCACCAACCACGGCCTCGGTCGCGCGTTCGCCATCATCGAGCCATGGCTCGAGAGACGCCTCAGAAGCATCATCACGATCGACCGCATCGGAGACGTGAGGTTCATCGAGCATTACCTCGACTACAACGTACCGATCGAGATCGACGTCGCCTCGTCGACGGCGACCGTCACCGGTCGCACGAGTGACCTCGTCGAACACTTGCTTGAGTCGGAACCCTCGCTTGTCTTCGTCGGGCGTATCCCGAGTGCCAGGACGAGCGCCGCATAGTGGTTCGCACATTCCTTTCTCCTGAGTTCGCTCGCAACTACGGTTTCTGGAGCGAGGACGAGCAGAAGGCACTGATCCGATCGACGGTGGCCATCTGTGGCGCCGGCGGGGGAGGGTTCCAGTTCGGCCTCAAGCTCGCCCGCATGGGTGTGTCGGGGTTCAACGTCGCCGATCCAGAGACATTCGAGCCGCAGAACGCGAACCGTGTCGACGGCGCCGCAGTATCGACCTACGGGCGCAATAAGGCGGAGGTGTTCCGCGATCGAGTGCTCGACATCAATCCCGAGGCCAGAGTCGCGGTCTTCACCGAGGGGGTCACTCCGGAATCGGTGGACGAATTCATGGCCGGCGCCGATCTCGTGGTCGACGAGTCCGAGTCGACCCAGCCCGAGATCGGTGTCCTGGTCGCGCGAGCTGCCAGGGCGCGAAGCATCCCCGATCTCATGGCGATGAACGTCGGCTTCGCGGCGCAGGTCACGTCATTCGCTCCTGCCGGCCCGTGGACGTTCGAACGATTCATGGGCCTCGACGAGCGCATGCCGCTCGACGAGGTCGCTGGCCACAGCATGGATCTCGCCAGGAGCCTGCCCTACGTCCCGCCGTACTCCGATCTCCGGGCGCTCGCTGCAGTGCAGGGCACGGACGGTGCCGGGGAATCGGTGTCGCTGCCGTCGCTGGCCATCGGCATAGACCTGTTGTCGTCGATCGCCTCGACGCAGGCGTTCCTCCATCTCACTCGCGGCGTATCGGCCCGCCGCCCGCAGCCCATCTGGGCTCCCCGCATGGCGTATATGGATGCGTATCGCTTCCGCGCGCGCGTTCTGAGGGCGGGGCGGGGCAGTCATCTTCGTCACCTCATGATTGCTGCGCTCCGACAGAAGCTGGGTCGCAATCCTTCTGCTGCCTACGCGATCGCAGACATCGATCGTCGAAGGGCTCGGGCGACGTCGACACCGTAGCCGGTTGACTCTGTTTCGAATGTATGTTCGACTGCATGCATGCGGTGGAGCGGTCAAGCGTTATCAAGTACGGAACCCTCGGCACTGCCGGGCTTGGCGAAGCTCAACAACCTCGTGCGCTCGGTGCAAACACCGGAGTTCGCAGGCGTGACGTTTCACGAGATCCTCGCGAAGTCCGCTCTGAATAAGATTCCGGGGCCGAGCGCGGTGCTGCCCTATGGCTGGACGATCAACCCGTACCGAGGCTGTAGTCACGCCTGCGTCTATTGTTTCGCGCGACAGACTCACACCTATCTCGACCTCGACGCCGGCGCGGATTTCGATGCCCAGCTCATCGTCAAACTCAACGTTGCCGAGGTGCTCGAGAAAGAACTCCGGCGACCCGCCTGGCAGCACAGTCCGGTGGCGCTTGGTACCAACACCGACCCCTATCAGCGGGCTGAGGGCAGGTACGGACTGATGCCGGGCATCATCGAGGCCCTGACGCAGTCGCACACGCCGTTCTCGATCCTGACGAAGGGCACTCTGCTGCGGCGGGACCTGCCGCTTCTGGTCGAGGCGAGCGCCCAGGTGCCGGTCGACCTGGCCATGTCAATCGCGATCTACGACGACGAGCTGCAGCAGTCGATCGAGCCCGGCACTCCCTCGACCAGGGCACGCCTGGCGACCGTCACGGCGGTGCGCGAGGCCGGCCTCGATTGCAGCGTGTTCCTCATGCCGATCCTGCCTTACCTCACAGACACCAAGGCGCATCTCGACGATGCTCTCCGTCAGATCAAGGCCGCTGGCGCGAGCACGGTTCTCTACACGGCGCTGCATCTGCGCCCGGGAGTCAAGACCTGGTTCTTCAGGTGGCTCGAGTCTGCGCATCCCGAACTCGTCGAGCAGTACGGGCGCATGTACTACGGCACCAACAGCTATGCGCCGAAAGAGTACAGAAAGTGGTTGGCGGCGCGCATCCAGCCGCTCATCCGGGCGCACGGCCTGCAGCGCGGCATCGAAGACGCCGCATCCGGCGGCATCCGCAGTTCGGCTATCGGGCAGGGCGACCGACGGTCGACCCGGCGGCCGACGCCGTCGCCCGGGTCGATCATCCCGGAGGAGATCGATCAGGGGCAGCCGACGCTTTTCTGAGCACCGCGGTCCCGCAAGGGCGCATCCGGCTATCGGGTCTCGTCGGATGCCCGAGCAACTACCCTGGGAGGCGTGGCGAAACTCTACTTCCGGTTCGGGGCGATGAACAGCGGCAAGAGCACGGCGATGCTCCAGGCCGCCTACAACTACGAGGAGCGCCACCAGAACGTGCTCATCGCCAAGCCCTCGGTCGACACGAAGGGTGACACCCGCATCGTCTCGCGCCTCGGTGTGACGCGCGAGGTCGACTTTCTCGTGACTCCGTCATCGAATCTCAGGGCCGACTTCTTGCAGCGCCGCAACCAGTCCATAGCGAATGGCTCCGGCGAGATCTCGTGCCTTCTGATCGACGAGGCTCAGTTCCTCTCACCCGAGCAGGTCGACGATGCTCTGCGCATTGCGATTCTCGACGATGTGCCCGTGTTGGCCTACGGTATTCGCACCGACTTCCAGACGTCGGCGTTTCCGGGCAGTGCGCGGCTCATGGAGATCGCGCACAGCCTCGAAGAGCTCAAGACCATCTGCCGTTGCGGGCGCAAGGCGATTTTCAACTCGCGCAAGATCGACGACGTATTCGTCTTCGACGGCGCCCAGGTCGCCATCGATGGCGAGCACGTGACCTACGAATCGCTGTGCGGCGTCTGCTACCTCGAGGAAAGCGGCGGTGTGCTCGGCAGCACGTCTTAGGCCGAGCGGGTAGGCAGAAGCAGACGCAGCACCGGCGCCAGATACTTGGCCATCTCGGCATGACCGACATCGGTCGGGTGCACGCCGTCGGATCCGACCTGGCCGGTGGGCCCGGCAACCAGCCACTTGTCGGTGATCGTGTCGACGAATGCGTTGCCGTCTTGCAGGGCTGCGTCGCGTACGGCGTCTCGCGCCGTCACCACGCCTTTGGGCGTCGGAGTCCGGCCCCACGGCGACGCCACAGCGAGAATGACAGCGCCGGGCGCCTGATTGTGGATGCGAGCGTAGGTCTCGGCCGCTCCTGACCGGATGTCTGCCGCCGTCTTGTCTGCGTCATCGTCGCTGCCGAGTACGACGACGACCGCCGCGTTCTCGGGTACTTTCTTGGCGAGGGCGAGGAAGGTGCGGGATTGGTCACCGGCGGACGCGTAGCCGGCACCGTCGGCGGTCAGGGTCATGTAGGGGAACTTGAGTTCTGCCGAGAGCAGCGACGGGAAGCGCGCGATGCCACCGGAGTCCATCGCCGACCCGCCAGTGAAAGAATTTCCGATGAAGACGACCAACGGCGGCTTGGCCTCGACGACCTCGGCGGCCGCCGCGGGCTGCGCAGACGCGAAGACCCCGCCGAACAGAAGAACGGTCACTGAGGCCACGGCGGTCAGAAGAGTCATGATGCCATTCCGTCGCGGGCTGCGGCGAGCGAGTGTGTTCACTCTCGAAACCTAGCGGAGTAAGCCGAGTGTCGACTCGGAGCGTGATGACTCCGTGACCTGTACATTCCGTAAGCCTGTACATCTCTTAAACACAGAAGACCCCCTCTCGTATGAGAGGAGGTCTTCTGTGTTGGTCGGGGTAACAGGATTTGAACCTGCGACCTCGTCGTCCCGAACGACGCGCGCTACCAAGCTGCGCCATACCCCGATCAGCCCGAAGGCCTCAATCATCCTAGCCGATTTCGGCAGGGGCCGCGTGCACCGGTCAGCGCGACGAGGTAAGCGTCAGCAGTGTCGCCTCAGGTAGGCACGAGAAGCGGAACGGGGCGTAGATCGACGTGCCGAGACCCGCGGAGACATTGAGGTACGCCGCGCGCAACCCGTGTCGCCACACACTCAAGCCTTTGACCTGATCTCTCGGAATGTCGCAATTCGTGATGAGGGCGCCGAAGCCAGGCACGCACACCTGGCCTCCGTGCGTGTGGCCGGCGAAGATCACGTCGGCCCCGTGCGTCACGAATGAGTTGAGCACACGCTGGTACGGGGCGTGAGACACACCGATCGTGAGGTCGGCCGCGTAGTCGTCGTCTTGGTCCTCGCGCAACTCGTCGAGTGCGCCGGGAATGCGGTCGAGCCGGTCGTAGTGGCGATGCGGATCGTCAACGCCGAAGAACTCGATTCGGGTGCCGTTGACCACCAGATTCGTAGCTCGATTGTTGAGGTTCTGCCAGCCGAGATCGGCGAACGTGCCTTCGAGCCGTGCGGTATCGAGTCGCGTCGGGTCGCGATGCATCTTCGAGGGCCCCATGAAGTACCGCAGGGGGCTCTTGAACGTGGGACCGAAATAGTCATTCGACCCGTTGACGAAGACGCCTGGCACACCGCGAAAGGGCTCGAGCGCGTACGCGATCGCCTCGTAGGAGGCGGTGTGGCCCAGATTGTCGCCGGTGTCGACCACGAGATCGGGTTCCAGCAAGGCGAGTCTCCTCACCCACTCCTGCTTGTCGTGCTGCCACGGAGCCATGTGCAGATCTGAGATATGCAAGACGCGGATGTCCGCCGCACCGGCCGGGAGCACGGGTGCGGAGACGCGACGAAGGGTGTAAAGCCGACGCTCGATGAGCGAGCCCCAGGCGAAGGCCGCGGCTCCGGCCGCCGCGGTCAGCCCGAGGGCTGTCGCGGCGACCTTCGCCTGGCGGGACATCTCCACCTCGCTAGGGCTTCTTGCAGATGATGAGGGCTACGCTCGCGGTCGCGGGATTCGCCAAGGAGCCAGCGGCGGGGGTGGAGCCGAGGGCGACTTTGTTGTTGCAATTCGCGTCGGTCTGCTGCACCTGTGTGGCCGGCGAGAACTTGAATCCGGCTGCCTGGATCGCTTGTGCTGCCGCTCCCAACTCCATTCCGGACACATCAGGAACGGGCTTCAGCTGTCCGTTGCTTGTCAGTACCGACAGCTGTGATCCCTTCGGAGCACTGTTGCCCGCGCCCGGATCGGTTCCAGCCGCGAGGCCTGCTGGCACGTCGCTATCGATGGCGCCTCCGTCGAGGAAGGTGAATCCGGCGGCCTCGACGATGGACTTGGCCTCGGTGATCGACTTGCCTCGCACGTCGGGAATGGTCACCTGCGGCGCGTTCAAGAGCGAGCTGGTCGGTTTGGCGAAGTCGTCACCGCCGTACTTCTGGTTGGCCTGCGTCATGTACTGCTTGAACACGGTGAAACGCAGGTTGCTGGCGCCGGTGCCGTTGACGGTCGTATTGCGGAGCGAGGTCTTTCCCTCGATGTTGCCCGTCCACACGGCCGTGGCGAGCTTGGTCGTCGCGCCCGCAAACCACAACTGAACCTCGCCGTCTGTCGTTCCGGTCTTTCCGATGAGGGCGTGGCCGTCGTAAGGGTTACCTGCCCCTCCTGTGCCGCCATTCGTGACGGCCTGCATCGCTACGGCCATGGCCGCAGCCACGTTCGGATCGACGGCCTGCTTGCACACCGATGCGGGATGCGGCTGCTCGTTGCCGGCCGCATCGGTGATGCGGTCGATCGCGACGGGCGTGCAGAAATTTCCTCCCGCCGCGATGCCGGCGTACGACGCGGCGACGGTCAGCGGAGCTACCTCGTTGGTGCCGAGCACGCCGGCCACGTTCTGCATCATCGGCTGCCCGTCGGCGCGGTGCATGCCGAAGGCCTCGGCCGTCTGGGTGATATCGCACATGTCGAGCTTCTGAGCCATGGCGAGGAACGCGTTGTTCACGGACTCCGCCGTCGCCTGGGTCACCGTCAGGCTGCCGCGAGTCTGGTTGCTGTCGTTATTGGCGGTATAGCTTCCGCCCGACGGGCCTTCGCAGTGGTTGCGGAAGGTCGACAGGTTGAATGTCTGTCGACTTCCGTTCACGATCTCACCGAGTGCGTGGCCCTGCTTCAGCCACTCGGCGAGGGTGAACACCTTGTACGTGGAGCCCTGCTGAAAACCGCTCGATCCGCCGTAGGCGTAGTCCGTACTGAAGTTGATCGACGTCTGGTTGGGCTGGGTGGTCTCGGGGTCGGCGTTGTAGTCCTTGTTCTGCACCATGGCCAGAACACGGCCGGTGTTCGGCTCCACCGTCACGACCGACGATCCGATCTTGAAGGCCCCCTGATCCGTGTCAGGCACGTTGGCCTTCATAGCCTCCCAAGCCTGCGACTGGAGGTCGACATCGAGGGTCGTGTAGATGCGGTAGCCACCGGTCTTGAACTTCTCCCAGCGCGCCTCTTCCGTGTCGCCGAAGGTCGGGTCGTTCTTGATGACATACGAGACGTAGTCGCAGAAGAACGCGGATCCCGTGGAGTTCGCGGTCTGGCAGCCGGTTGACGGCTGCATGATGTTCGGCGTGACCGGCGTGGCGACGGCCTCGTCGAACTGCGCCTGCGTGATCTTGTGCTCCCTCAGCATCGCGGGGAGGATGTTGACGTCGCGTCGGGCCTGGTTCTCAGTGATCTTCTCGGGCTGATCCGGCTGGTCGATGCGCAGGCCGTTGGGCTCGTTGACCATGGCGACGAGACTCGCTGCCTGGGCCACTGAGACGTTGGCAGCCGATACGCCGTAGTAGTACTGAGCGGCGGCTTCGATTCCGTAGACGGTGCCGCCGAAGTTCGAGATATTCAGGTAGCCCAGAAGGATCTGGTCTTTCGAGTACTCCTTCTCGAGACCGATCGCCATCTTCATCTCTTTGAGCTTGCGGTCGACGCTCGTCTTCGTGGCGTCTTCGAACGCCTTGTCACGCTTGGCCTCGTCGGTGATCTCTTGAGTCTTCTGGATGAGGATGTTGCGCACATACTGCATCGAGATGGTCGAGGCGCCGGGGCCGTCGCCGCCGATCGCGTTCTGGGCCGCGGCACGAGCGGAAGAGATGATGTCCACGCCACCGTGTGAATAGAACCGGGGATCCTCGACAGACACCACGGCGTCCTTGACGAACGGCGAGATCTGATCCCAGCCGACTTCGAGCCTGTTCTGGTCGAAGGCGGCGGCGAGCAACACCGGGTTGCCATCGGCACCCTTGGCGTAGATCTCCGAACGCTGTGACAGGACGTCGGGCTTGATGTACTCCGGCAGATTCTCGAACATGCCGATGGAGTTGTTCGTTGCGATACCGGTGACTGCGAGCGCGGGGGCGACCATGGCCGTGACGAGAACGCCAGCAATGGCGCTCATCCCCGCGAGTCCAAGGATCGCTCCGATGACGCCGCTAACCTTAGATTTCTGGGCAGACATATGCTCGAGAGTAATCGATGATGCTGGCAAATGCCCAGAAAGGAACGCGGATGCCCACTTGGGAGTACGTCACAACACCGCTCATGATCCACAACACGACGGGGATCCTCAACACCTGGGGTGCCAAGGGTTGGGAACTCGTGCAGATCGTCACGGGCCCCGAAGGCGGGCTCGTCGCCTACCTCAAGCGTCCTGTCGCCGCAGCGGGGGAGGCCTCCTGATGAGCGTGATCGCGGCTCGCCTCGCTGAGCTCGGAGTCACCATTCCCACGGTCGTACCCCCGGTCGCGGCGTACATCCCCGCGGTGATCTCGGGCAATCTCGTCTTCACAGCCGGACAGCTTCCGTTCGTCGACGGAAGCCTCGAATACACGGGTAAGGTCGGCGACGGACACGAACTGGTCTCTCCGTCGATCGCGAAGTCGCTCGCGCAGACATCCATTCTCAACGCGCTCGCCGCGGTCGAGAACGTGATCGGCTCGCTCGACCGTGTGACGCGGGTCGTCAAGGTGACCGGATTCGTCGCATCCGACCCGTCGTTCACGGGGCAGCCCGGAGTCATCAACGGCGCGTCCGAATTTCTCGTCGACCTGTTCGGCGACCGGGGCATTCACGCGCGTTCGGCCGTGGGCGTCGCCGCCCTTCCGCTCGACGCTCCCGTCGAGATCGAGGTGATCGTCGAGTTCGCCTAGGCGCGCCGACCGATCACTTCAGCCTGTCGGTGATGATCTGCATCACCTGCGTGTCTGCGAGGGTCGTGGTGTCTCCGACCTCACGGCCCTCGGCCACGTCTCTCAGCAGCCGCCGCATGATCTTGCCCGATCGTGTCTTGGGCAGCTCCGCAACGAGAAAGACGGTGCGCGGTTTCGCGATCGCGCCGATCTGCTCGGCCACGTGGGCGCGGAGCAGAGCGGATGCCTCGTCGGCCGTCGCGACGTCGGCCTGGCTCGTGCGCACGATCACGAAGGCGACGACCGCCTGGCCGGTCGCCTCGTCTTCGGCTCCGACCACGGCGGCCTCGGCGACCATGGGATGCGACACGAGCGCCGACTCGATCTCCGCCGTCGAGAGCCTGTGCCCCGAGACGTTCATCACGTCGTCGACGCGTCCGAGCAGCCACAGGTCGCCATCGCGATCTCGGCGAGCGCCGTCTCCGGCAAAGTACACGGGGGGATTTCGCACTGTGCCGAACTTGTCCCAGTAGGTCTCTTTGTACCTCTCGGGGTCGCCCCAGATTCCGCGCAGCATCGATGGCCACGGCTCGCTGACCACCAGCAGACCGCCGGAGTCGAGCCCGACGTCGTGCCCCTCGTCGTCGAGAACCTCGATCTGGATGCCGGGGATCGCGACCTGCGCCGAACCCGGTTTGAGTGTGGTCACGCCGGGCAGGGCCGACACCATGATCGCGCCCGTCTCCGTCTGCCACCATGTGTCGACGATCGGGGTCTCGCCGCCGCCGATCACATCGCGATACCAGATCCATGCCTCGGGGTTGATCGGTTCGCCCACCGAGCCGAGCAGTCGCAGACTCGAGAGATCGAACTGCTGTGGAATCTGCCGGCCGGCCTTCATGAACGAGCGGATGGCCGTGGGCGCGGTGTAGAAGATCGAGACACCGTACTTCTGGATGATCTCCCACCAACGGCCGGGGTGGGGCGAGTCGGGCGTTCCCTCGTAGAGCACCTGCGTGGCGCCGTTGGCGAGCGGGCCGTAGACCACATAGCTGTGGCCCGTGATCCAGCCCACGTCGGCGGTGCACCAGTAGACGTCGGACTCCGCGTGCAGGTCGAAGACAGACCGGTGGGTGAAGGCCGTCTGAGTTAGGTAGCCGCCGGAGGTGTGCAGGATGCCCTTCGGCTTTCCCGTTGTCCCCGACGTGTAGAGGATGAATAGGGGGTTCTCGGCGGGGAACGCCTTCGCGACGTGCTCGTCGTCGACGGCGACCATCTCGTCGTGCCACCAGAGGTCGCGGCCCTCCACCCATTCCACGTCGTTGCCGCCGCGCTTGACGACGAGCACGTGCGAGACGGTGCTGTCGCCGTCTGCCGCCAGGGCGGCATCCACGGCGTGTTTGAGCGGGAACACGGACCCCTTGCGATACCCGCCGTCGGCGGTGATGACCAGTTTGGCGCTCGCGTCGTCGATGCGGCTGCGCAGGCTCTCGGCGCTGAAGCCGCCGAACACCACGGAGTGCACGGCGCCGATGCGGGCGACAGCCAGCATGGAGATGACGGCCTCGGGGATCATCGGCAGATAGATCGCCACGCGGTCGCCTTGGCGGATGCCGAGGCTCGTCAGCAGATTCGCGGCGCGTTTGACCTCGCTGGTGAGCTCGGCGTAGGTGTAGCTGCGCGAGTCTCCGGGCTCACCCTCCCAGTGCAGCGCGACGCGGTCGCCGTTGCCGGCGAGCACGTGGCGGTCGAGGCAGTTGTAGGCCACGTTCAGGGCTCCGTCGTCGAACCACTTCGCGAAGGGCGGGTTCGTCCAGTCGAGAGTGCGGGTGAACGGAGTGTGCCAGTGCAGCAGTTCACGCGCCCGGTCTGCCCAGAACCGAAGGCGGTCGTTCTGCGCCGCTTCATAGAGCTCTGGACCCGCGATCGCGTTCGCCGCGAACTCCTCAGTGGGCGGAAAACGGCGGGCCTCGTGGAGAAGATTGTCGATGCGATTGCTCATGGTTTCAGTGCGCTCCTTTGCGACGGCTGATGCCAGCTTAGCCAGCCCCGGAGAGCCCGAAAGAAAGGTGATGTTGCATCGCGTTGCCCCCGGAAAATGTGCCTCCGCTGGGGTCCGCTGAGAAAAAGCTGAGGGAAGTTGCGGTTATGTTTCCGGCGAGTAAACTCGATCCCACTGGACCTCGTGTCCAGATGCAACGCACATACGGATTCCCCCAATCCAGCGTTGCTACGGCGGCACCTTTTCCCCCCATTAGGTGCCGCCCCTTCTCTTTTAACGGCTCTCGTCGGCGCGAGCCGGAAGACGCATCTCGTCCTCCCCATCGGCACGTCGAGAGAACCGTCCACAATCTCGCCGACGACCCACATCGGCACGTCAGCTGCTTCTACCGTCGTGGACATGGCGAGCAGACAGTACACGGAAGACAGGCCCGACGAGGCAGCGCTCGTGCGCGAACCCTTCGTCGCAGCTCCCGTGCTGAGCGCGCCTCGACCCGTGCCCGCGCCGCCATCCCCCACCGAAGGCGCGGGCACGGAGCCTCGTGAAGCACGCCGCCCGATGACCGAGCCGCGCAGCCGGGCCGGCGCATCCGACTTCGGGCCGCTCGCGAGGTACGTGAGCGATCCCGATGTGACCGATGTCTTCGTCAACGGCCCAGACGACCTCTGGGTCGACAGGGGAGCGGGACTCGTGCGACAGTCGACCTGGTCGTGCCCCAGTGAGGCGAAGCTCCGTGACCTCGCTGTCGCGATCGTCGCCCGTGGCGGCAGGCATATCGACGAGGCCACTCCGTGTGCCGATGTGCGACTCCACGACGGCATCCGGGTGCACGCCGCTCTTCCTCCGATCGCCCCGCGCGGCACCCTCCTCTCCATCCGCATTCCGCCGCTCGACCGCCCTCGGCTCGACTCGCTGGCGGCCTCCGGACTCTTCGGCGAGGGGGCCGAGGCCGAGGGGGCCCGCGCGTTCATCGACGGCGCCGTGCGCAACCGGGCGAATCTCCTGATCACAGGCGCCGGGGGCAGCGGCAAGACCACGTTTCTCTCCGCGCTTCTGGCGGCGGCCGACCCCGCAGACCGCATCATCGCAGTCGAGGACGTCGCGGAACTCCGCGTGGAGCATCCCCACTTCATTGCGCTCGAGACGCGTCAGCCGAACCTCGAGGGAGCCGGCGGCGTGGGGCTCGATCGGCTGCTGCGCGAAGCGCTTCGCATGCGGCCCGACAGGCTCGTTCTCGGCGAGTGCCGGGGCGGCGAGATCCGCGAACTGCTGTCAGCACTCAACACCGGGCATGACGGCGGCGCCGGCACGCTGCACGCGAACTCGCTCGACGACGTGCCGGCGCGACTCGAGGCGCTCGGTTCGCTCGCGGCGATGAGCCCGCAGACGGTGGCAAGACAGGCGGTGAGCGCCATCGGCCTTGTGCTTCACCTCGAACGCCGCGGGGTGCGCCGGGTTCTGGATGCCGTGGGCAGGTTCGGCATCGATGCCGCCGGTCGGCTGCAGGTCGAGGCGGTCGAGTGATGGCGGCGGATGCGCTCTCTGTCGAGGCGGTCGCCTCGGTGGTGCAACGGCTCGCGGTGATGCTCGGCGCAGGGGTGGCGCCCGCGAATGCCTGGCGCTATCTGAGCGACGTGGGTGAATCCGACACGGCGGTCGAGGAGGTCGCCCGAACGGTCACGGCCGGAGCCTCGATCCCGGCGGCGATCATGAGCGCGGCATCATCGGCCGAAGCAGCTCAGGCAGGTTCGGCGTGGAGAGCCGTCGCCGCTTCCTGGTTCGTGGCGCACGAGAGCGGGGCTCCGCTCGCGTCGAGCCTGCGCGAGACGGCTGACACTCTTCGTCAGCTCGGTCAACTGCACCGAGACGTCGATGCAGCTCTTGCCGGCCCTCGAGCCACAGCGCGGTTCGTCGGTGTTATGCCCGTGCTCGGCCTACTCTTCGGAACCCTTCTGGGTTTCGACACGATCGGGGTGCTGTTCGGTACGCCTCTGGGTATCGGCTGTCTCGTCGCCGGCGCGGTGCTCACGGTCGCTGCTGCGCGGTGGACATCCCGGCTCGTGGCCAGGGCGAGGCCGAGCGAGTCGTCACCGGGGCTGACCGCGCAACTGGTGGCCATCGGTCTCTCTGGCGGCGGGTCGCTCGCACGCGCTCGCGAGCTGGCGACCGAGGCCCTCCGGCTGCACGAGCTCGGTGAATCCGACGATCCGCGACGCATCGACCGGGTGCTCGCGCTGTCACGAGCCGCGGGGGTGCCGGCAGCCGAACTGCTGCAGAGCGAGGCGAGACAGATCGGCCGCGAGGCGACGAGTCGGGCGCAGTCGCGCGCTGCGGCCCTGGGCACGACACTCATGATCCCTCTCGGGGTGTGCGTGCTTCCGGCATTCATGCTGCTCGGCGTCGCGCCGATGATGATCTCCATCTTCTCCTCCACCGTGGTCGGACTCTCGTGAGCCCGCACAGATCGAGCTCGACCGCTGACCGCACGCACTCCCGCGTCGAGGCGTGGAGCACCCACCCCACTCGTGCCGAAACCGAAAGAGAGCGAGAAATGATGAGAGACCTGAACACGACCTTCCGCAGAACGGCGAGGTCGACCGAGAGTGCCGCGCACGCGCTCGGTGACGACGAGGGAGCCGCGACTGCGGAGTACGTGGTCGCCACGATGGCGGCCGTGAGCCTGGCGGGCCTCCTGGTGATGCTCCTCCGCGGCGACGCGGTGAAAGAGATCCTCATGGACCTCGTGCGCACGGCGCTGAGCTTCGCCGGATAGGCAGGGCGGCACGATGCAGCAGATCCCCGTTCCCGGAGCCACCCGCACGTTACGAGCGTTCCGGGCACTCCGTGCCGACGGCGGCAGCGTCACCATGGAGTTCGTCACCGTGTTGCCGGCGGTGCTCGTCATCGTTGCGGCCGTGCTCGGAGGATTTCAGCTCATCGTGCAGCAGATGCGGGTCGCCGATGCAGCATCATCGGCGGCCCGACTGCTCGGTCGAGGAGACGACGCAGGTGCGACCGAGACAGTGACGAGACTCTTGGGTGACGACGCGGTTCTCTCCTCGAACACCGAAGGCCGCTTCGTCTGCGCGACGGTCACCGTGTCGGCGACGGCCGGTCCGTTCGCGCTCGCCGCCATTCCCGTGGCCTCGACCACGTGCGCCTTGGGAGGCGGGCAATGACCGTTCGGCGCCGCGTCATCGATGACCGGGGCGCGGGAGGAGTGCTGGCGATCACGATAGCCGCGGGAACGATGGCCTTCTCGCTGCTGGCTCTGTCGCTCTTCTCTGTCATGCCGGTCAAGGCGTCAGCGAATGCGGCAGCGGACTCCGCGGCCATCGCGGCTGCCGAGACGGCGTCATCGAGGTCGACCGCTCAGGCCTGCGATAGTGCGGCGGAGGTGGCGACGCTCAACCAGGCGACGCTGTTGAGCTGCGACGTGCTCGGCGAGGAGGCCACGGTGACCGTCGGCCGCGACATCTTCGCGACGACGTACTCCGTGACCGCACGGGCTGCGGTGCCGCGACCGACCCATCAGACGTCTGGCGCAAACGGGGCGATCCCGCTCGAGAACCTGGTGGCGATCTCGTATCCGGGCGTTCGCGCCGACCCTCCCGTCTATCTACGCCCCGACGCGGCCTCCGCACTCGTGCACATGCTCGACGCGTATCACTCGCAGACGGGCGACTACCTTCCGGTCGACGAGGGGTATCGCGATCTCGCCGGCCAACAGCAGGCGTTCGACGAGTACGGCTGGCCGCGGGCGGCGATTCCCGGCACCTCTAATCACGGCCAGGCCATAGCCATCGACTTCGTCAACCCGCCCGTTGTTCGAGGGGCGGCCCAGCACGCCTGGCTCGTCGAGAACGCCGCACAGTTCGGATTCGAACCGCTCACCGATCCCGACGAGCCATGGCACTGGGACTACGCGGGGTGACGCGCCGCTGCTCAGCCCAGTCGAGACTCGATGAAGCGATAGTCCACGGCCGACGGCAACGCGGCGTTCTCGCCCTCGCCGTTGTACTCCACGCCGCTGCCACGCAGGTAGACGTAGCGTTTCGCGGCTCCCGCCGGGATCTCGAGTTGTGCGAGGGGCTCGCCTGCCTGCGAGAACTCCGTTCGAACGGTGCGTCCTTCCAAAGGGCCGTCCGTGAGTTTCGCGGTGTAACTTCCGAATTCTGTCGTTGTCATTTCGCATCCTCTCCTATGAGGTCGCTTTCCATCTTCCTCACCCGGGCGATCTGCGCAAGGGGTTACCCGCGCTTCCTCGCCGCTTAGGTAATTAGGCAATCAGGGTAAAGAGGTGTGTATGGTGTGGCAGATGGGCCATCAGTGCCCGCCGAACCCCGTCGAAGACGCTTACCCGAGATTATCGCGAGTGGTTCGATTCTCTTTATTCCTCCTGAGGAGCACAGTGCCAGGCCCGAAAAAGCTCGTGATCGTCGAGTCCCCGACCAAGGTCAAGTCCATCGCCCAATACCTCGGCGACGGTTTCGAGGTGCAGGCGTCTGTCGGTCACATCCGTGACCTCATCGAGCCCAAGAATCTTCCCGCCGAACTCAAGACCGGGTCGCTCGGCAAGTTCTCGGTCGACGTCGAGAAGGGCTTCGCCCCGTACTACGTCGTGAGCGATGCCAAGAAGAAGACGGTCGCCGAGCTGAAGAAAGCGCTGGCCGGTGCCAGCGAGCTCTACCTCGCAACTGATGAAGACCGCGAGGGAGAGGCCATCGCGTGGCACCTGCTCGAGGTGCTGAAGCCCAAGGTTCCCGTACACCGCATGGTGTTCCACGAGATCACTCGTGAGGCCATCGAGAAGGCGCGCGACAACACCCGCCAGATCGACGGCGCGCTCGTCGACGCTCAAGAGACCCGGCGCATCCTCGACCGTCTCTATGGTTACGAGGTCTCGCCGGTGCTGTGGCGCAAGATCGGCCCTGGGCTGTCGGCAGGTCGCGTGCAGTCCGCCGCGACGAGACTCGTCGTCGAGCGTGAGCGTGAGCGTCTCGCCTTCACCGCCGCCGGCTACTGGGACCTCACCGCTCACCTCTCCCCAGAGCTCGAAGCGTTGTCGAAGTCGGAGGGCTTCGAGTCGAGACTGGCTCGGATCAACGGCGAACGCGTTGCCTCCGGCCGTGATTTCGACGAGAACGGCAAGCTCAAGTCGAAGGCGACCGCACTCGACGAGGCCGGCGCCAAGGCGCTCGCCGCGGCGCTAGCCGCTCCCGGAGTGAACATCGCGGTCTCGTCTGTCGACTCGAAGCCATACACCCGTCGGCCCGCGGCCCCATTCACCACCTCGACCCTGCAGCAGGAGGCGTCGCGCAAGCTCCGGTTCTCGGCACGACAGACCATGAGCGTCGCCCAATCTCTCTACGAGAACGGGTACATCACCTATATGCGAACCGACTCGCCGTCGCTCTCGCAGCAGGCACTCAACGCCGCACGCTCGCAGGCGAAGTCCCTGTACGGAGCGGAGACCGTTCCCGACAAGCCCCGTCTCTATGCCGGCAAGAGCAAGAACGCCCAGGAGGCGCACGAGGCGATCCGCCCCGCGGGAGAGACGTTCCGCACGCCGACGCAGCTCGCCTCCACGCTGCGCGGAAACGACTTCAAGCTCTACGACCTGATCTGGAAGCGCACCGTCGCGTCGCAGATGGCCGACGCGAAAGGTGTCACGGCATCCGTCACCATCGCCGCCGGCCCCACCGCCGTCGAGGGCATGACCGAGCCCGCACTCGCCGAGTTCACGGCGAGCGGAACCGTGATCACCTTCCGTGGATTCCTGCACGCCTACGAAGAAGGCCAGGACGAAGACCGCAACGGTCCCGCCGAACCGGCCGAGGCCAAGCTTCCGCCCCTCACAGAGGGCCAGTTGTTGCGCGCCGTGTCGGTGGATGCTGCGGGTCACGAGACCTCGCCGCCGCCCCGCTACACAGAGGCGAGCCTGGTGAAGACGCTCGACGAGCTCGGCATCGGCCGCCCGTCGACCTACGCGTCGATCATCTCGACCATCATCGACCGCGGGTATGTCTCGCCTCGAGGTCAGGCGCTCGTGCCGAGCTGGATCGCGTTCTCGGTCGTGCGGCTTCTCGAGGACTACTTCGGCGACCTGGTCAACTACGACTTCACCGCGACGCTCGAGAACGACCTCGACCGCATCGCCGGGGGAGACCAGGACCGTGTCGACTGGCTCAACGGGTTCTACTTCGGCAATGAGGGCCACCGAGGCCTTCGCAACGTCATCGACAACCTCGGCGACATCGACGCTCGCACCGTCAACTCCGTCGTCATCGCGCCGGACATCACTCTGCGCATCGGCAAATACGGCCCGTACCTCGAGGTGCGCGAAGACGGCGCGGCAGACGACGCCGTGCCGCGCAGGGTGAACATTCCTGCCGATCTCGCTCCCGACGAGCTCACCGAGGCGAAGGCTCGCGAGCTGATCGACGCCCCCGTGGTCGTCGACCGCGTCATCGGAGTGAACCCGGAGACGGGCAAGAACGTCGTCGCCAAGGACGGCCGATTCGGCCCCTACGTCACCGAGGTCGACCCGGAGCCGGAGACGCCCGCCGAGGTAGCCGCTGCCGTCGTGGACGCGGCGCCTGCTGTCGTCGCCGAGGGAACGGCGAAGAAGGCCCCTGCTCGCAAGCCCGCAGCCAAGAAGAGCACGGCCCCGAAGCCACGCACGGCCTCTCTGTTCAAGTCGATGGATCTGGCGACGATCGACATCGAGACGGCCCTCCGTCTGCTCGACCTCCCCCGTGTCGTCGGCGACGACCCGGAATCGGGAGAGCCGATCACGGCCCAGAACGGCAAGTTCGGACCGTACCTGAAGAAGGGCACCGACACCCGGTCGATCACGAGCGAAGACCTGATCTTCGAGATCGACCTGCCCGGCGCCCTGGAACTGTTCGCCCAGCCGAAATACGGGGCGCGGCGTGCATCGTCTGCGCTGAAGGAGTTCGAGGCCGATCCCGAGAGCGGCAAGCCCATCCGCATCAAAGATGGCCGGTTCGGCGCATATGTCACCGACGGAGTGACGAACGCCACCATCCCCAAGGGCGAGACCGTCGAAGAGGTCGACTTCGAGAGGGCAGTGCAGCTGCTGGCCGACAAGCGCGCGAAGGGGCCGGCGGCTCCCCGCAAGACGGCGGCCAAGAAGGCCCCGGCCAAGAAGCCAGCTGCAAAGAAGCCGGCGGCCAAGAAGGCTCCCGTCAAGAAGGCCGCTGCGTCGAAGACTGCCGCGACGACCGATGGTGCGACCATCGCCAGCAAACCGGCGGCGCGCAAGACCACCGCGGCCAAGACCACCGCGGCGAAAGCTGCCGCGACGAAAGCCACTGCGACGAAGGCTGCGCCCACGACGTGACCGCACCCGGACTCTTCATCACTCTCGAGGGCGGCGACGGCTCGGGTAAATCCACCCAGGCCGCGCTCCTCGAGCAGTGGCTCGATGGCAAGCACCGCACCGTCGTACGCACCCGCGAGCCCGGCGGAACCGACTTCGGAACAGAGGTACGCGAGATCGTGCTGCACAGTCGCGGGCACATCAGCCCGCGAGCCGAAGCGCTCCTCTACGCGGCCGACAGGGCGCATCACATCAGCACGAAGGTGCGGCCGGCGCTCGAGCGAGGCGACGTGGTCATCCAAGACCGGTACCTCGACTCGTCGGTGGCGTACCAGGGTGCGGGTCGCGTGCTCGACTCAGCCGAGATCAGGAGCCTGTCTCTGTGGGCGGCCGAGGGGCTTCTGCCCGACCTCACGATCCTCCTCGATCTCGATGAACACCAGGCGCGCGCACGACTCGATGGATCGCGTACCCGCTTCGATCGACTCGAGAACGAGAAGAGTGAGTTCCACGGCCGAGTGCGGGCCGCGTTTCTCGCCCTTGCCCGGGCGGAGCCTGAGCGTTTCCTCGTGCTCGACGCAGCGCAGTCGCCCGAGTCGCTCGCGGCACAGATCCGCGCCGCGGTAGAGCCGCTCCTCGGAGACGAGTCGTCGGGAACGGACGTATCCTGAGCCTCCTGTCGTCGGCTCCAGGTAGGTTGTCTCTATGACCGTGTGGAGCGACTTGACCGGCCAAGACGATGCGATCGCCATCTTCCGCGCCGCAGCAGACCCTGCGAACTCGGGCGATTCGATGACGCACTCCTGGCTCATCACCGGTCCTCCCGGTTCGGGGCGCTCGAACCTCGCGTACGCGTTCGCCGCGGCCCTGCTCAGCAGGCACGGCGCCGACGGCGACCCGGCCACCACGCGTCAGGTCGAAGCCCGCACTCACCCCGATCTCGCCGTGCTCACCACCGAGAGAGTCATCATCTCGATCGAGGAGGTGCGCAAACTCGTGTCGAGTTCGCAGTTCTCGCCGTCGGTCGGCCGCTACCGCGTGATGGTCATCGAAGACGCCGACCGCATGGTCGAGCGCACCAGCAATGTGCTGCTGAAGGCGCTCGAAGAACCACCGGAGCGCACCGTCTGGATCCTCTGTGCGCCCAGCGAGGCGGATCTCATTCCGACGATCCGCTCGCGCGTCCGTTCGGTTCGCCTGCGGGTGCCCCGGGTCGACGAGGTCGCCGCGCTCATCGAGAAACGCGACAGAGTCGATCCGCAGGTCGCAGAGCGAGCCGCCCGCGAGGCGCAGAGCCACATCGGCATGGCGCACCGCCTGGCCACGAACGACGAAGCGCGCGCCCGACGTGACGAGACCTTGAGCCTCGCCCTGGGCATCCAGAACGTGCCGCAGGCCGTCGTCGCGGCCTCGCGCCTCATGGAGATCGCGGGCGACGATGCCAAAGCGATCACGCTCGAGCGCGACGCCGAAGAGCGCGAGAGCGCGTTGCGCTCGATGGGCGTCGAGGCGGGGCAGGCCGTGCCACCCGCTCTCCGTTCGCAGATCAAGACCCTCGAAGACGATCAGAAGCGTCGGGCAACGCGCAGCCTTCGCGATGGACTCGACCGCATTCTCGTCGACCTCATGTCGCTGTACCGTGACATCCTTCTCGTGCAGTTGGGCTCGGGGCTGCCGACGATCAATTCCGCCATTCAACCGCGGCTCGACGAGGTCGCGTCGGGCAGCGATCCCGCAGACACGCTCGCGGTGCTCGATGCACTCGCCGTCGCCCGTCGTCGAATCGCCGCCAACGTCGCGCCAGCCCTCGCGCTCGAGGCAGCACTCATCACCGCCACTCGCCAACGAAGGACCATCCCGTGACAGTCACCTCTCCGCGCCGCAAGCGACGGTTCGTCTCTCTCGCCGTCGCCGCTCTTGCGGTCACCGTTCTCGTCTCGGGCTGCTCGACGTGGTTCGTCGATCGCTCCTCCTCGGGCGGCAGCGACAGGCCGGTAGCCGAGTCGACCCCGGCCGCCGAAGACGTCGACGCAGATCTTCGCCCGTTTTACGATCAGGTGCTCACCTGGACCGACTGTGGTGGTGGGCTTCAGTGCGCCGAGGCGAAGGCCCCGCTCGACTGGCAGGATCCCTCCGCGTCCGACGTCTCCCTGGCGCTGGTCAAGCATCCCGCCAGTGGGCCAGGCGCCCGTCTGGGGTCGCTGCTCGTCAACCCGGGAGGGCCCGGAGGCTCCGGCTACGACTTCGTCAAAGACAGCCTCGACTTCGCGGTGAGCGATGCTCTGCAGGCGCAGTACGACGTGGTCGGTTTCGACCCGCGAGGCGTCGGCCGTTCGTCGGCCGTCAGCTGCCTCAGCGACAAAGAGATGGACTCGTACCTCTACGACATCCTTCCCGGGGCGCGCGGGTCGCAGCAGTGGCTCGACGCGTACACGGCGTCGGCGGCTCAGTTCGCGACCTCGTGCGAGAAGAACAGTGCCGATCTCCTGGGGCATGTCGACACCGTCAGCGCGGCGCGCGATCTCGACCTGCTGCGCGCCACTCTGGGCGACAGCAACCTCAACTACCTCGGATACTCCTACGGAACGTTCCTGGGGTCGACCTATGCCGATCTGTATCCAGAGAAGGTCGGCAGGCTCGTGCTCGACGGCGCCCTCGATCCGACCTCGAGCAACTTCGACGTCAGCGTCGGTCAGGCCGTCGGCTTCGAGAACGCGTTGAAGGCCTACCTCAAGGACTGCCTCACGAAGTCGTCGTGCCCCTTCGATGGCAGCGTCGACGACGGCATGGCCAAGATCGGCGATCTGATCGCGCAGGTCGATGCCAGCCCGATCCGAGCATCGGATGGGCGTGAGCTCGGTTCGTCGACGATGCTCACGGCGATCATCTACCCGCTCTACAACGCAGACAACTGGAGCTATCTGAGCGACATGTTCTCTGATGTCTTCGCCGGCAACGCCGACTACGCCATGCAGTTCGCAGACGGCTACAACGGCCGCGACGCCGACGGCAGCTACAAAGACAACTCGACAGAGGCCTTCATGGCGATCAACTGCCTCGACTACGCATACACGAACGACCCGGCCACGGTGCAGAAGCAGAACGCCGACCTCGTTGCTGCCGCGCCTACAGTCGGACCGTGGTGGAGCTATGGCGACATCTCGTGCGACGCGTGGCCCGACAAGACCACGCGCACGCCCCACGCCGTGACCGCGCAGGGAGCGGCGCCGATTCTCGTCGTCGGCACCACCGGCGACCCGGCCACGCCCTATTCCTGGGCAGAGGGACTCGCCGGCCAGCTCTCCAGCGGTCATCTGATCACCTTCGTCGGCGAAGGCCACACGGCCTACGGCTCGTCGAGCTGCGTCAAGCAGACCGTGGACGACTACTTCCTCAACGGCACGGTGCCGGCATCCGATCCGCGGTGCACGAGCTGACGATGACCTCTGCAGTTCTCGACGAGAGCGTCGGGCTCCGTGAGCGAAAGCGGCGCGCCACGAGCCGCACCATCCAGTTCACCGTGCTCGAACTCGCGGCGGAGCGTGGACTCGAGCAGGTGACGGTCGATGAGATCAGCCGGGTCGCCAACATCTCGCCACGCACCTTCTTCAACTATTTCCCCTCGAAAGAGTCCGCGATGGTGGGTGAGAATCCCCTCGCGGTGCAGTCCGAGCTCATCGAGAGCTTCGTCGACGACGACTCCGACCGCGATATCTTCGATGGCCTCCTCGAACTCATGCAGCACATGGCCATGCTCGGCACGGCAGATCGAGAACTGCATCAGCTGCGTCGGCAGGTCCTGCGTGACTACCCCGAGCTGTTCGTGCTCAAGATCTCTGGCATGCGAGGGTTCGAGTCCGCACTGGCCGAGGCGATCGAGCGTCGCCTGATCGCCCAGGGCGCGACAACCGCACCAGCGGATGCCGGCGGGCCGCTCGAAGCGCGGGCGCGGCTCACGGCTCTGGTCGCGATGGCAGCCATGCGTCACGCCTTCACACTGTGGGCGGACGGCGAAGACGAGGAGTCCCTCGCGGAGAAGCTCGTGGAGTCGTTTGCCCTGCTCAGGCAGGTGCTCTGAACCAGTGTCAGCGAACCCCGCCAACATCGGCTAGGATTTGTTGCTGTGCCATTCGCTGTGAAATGCGATGGCCAGGCCGCCTTAGCTCAGTCGGTAGAGCGATTCACTCGTAATGAATAGGTCATCAGTTCGATTCTGATAGGCGGCCCCACCACGAGAAAGCCCGGATTATCCGGGCTTTCTTTCGTTGGGTGTCCGACTTCGAAGGAGAATCGTGTCCACTCCATTGCGCTGGGGAATCCTCGGCACCGGCGGGATCGCAGAGGCATTCGTCACGGATCTACGCGCCACGGGTATCGAGGTCGTGGCAGTCGGATCTCGCAGCCAGGCGTCGGCCGATGCGTTCGGCTCCCGCTTCGACATCGCTGCTCGGCATCCGACGTACGAGGCTCTCGTCGCCGACCCGGAGGTGGACGCGGTCTACGTGGCCACGCCGCATCCGATGCACGCCGAGAACGCTTTTCTCGCCATTGCGGCAGGCAAGCATGTGCTGGTCGAGAAGCCCTTCACCTTGAATGCAGCTGAGGCGACAGAGGTCGCTGAGGCTGCGCGCCGCGCGGGTGTCGTCGTGCTCGAGGCCATGTGGACCAGATTCCTGCCGTCGATGGTGCGCATTCGCGAGATCATCGCTGCAGGAACGCTCGGCGAGGTACGCACCCTCCTGGCCGACCATGACCAGCTGCTGCCGTCCGACCCGCAGCACCGCATAAACAACCCCGAGTTGGGCGGCGGTGCGCTGCTCGACCTCGGCGTCTATCCGGTGTCGTTCGCCGTCGATCTGTTCGGCGCACCAAGCTCGGTCACGGCCAGAGGCGACAAGACGGTGACAGGCGTCGACCGGCAGGTGGCGCTGATCCTCGAACACGACGGCGGGGCGCTCTCTGTTCTGCACACCGCGCTCGATACCCGGGGTGCAAACACGGCCACCATCGTCGGCACCGAGGGGCGAATCGAGATCGACTCGGTCTGGTACAACCAGACGAGCTTCACCGTCTATTCGGGCGAGAGCGGCGAGGCGCTCGAGCGGTACGACGAGAAGGTCGTCTCACGGGGCATGCAATTTCAAGCGTGGGAGCTCGAGCGGGTCGTGCGAGACGGCGGTCGCGAGAGCCCGCTGCTTCCCCTCGACGAGAGCATCGCGATCATGGCCGTGCTCGACGAGGCTCGTCGCCAGGTCGGCGTCGTCTACCCCGGCGAATAGGGGTCACCGGGGCGGATTCTCGGGGCGGGTTAGCATGGAGCGATGTCCGAGACACCCGAATCGACGCCGCGGCCCGCGCTGCTGAGCGGAATCGCGCGACGCGCCCGAGCGCATCCACGAGCCTTCGCGGCGACTGCCGCGGCCGCCGCCCTCGTCGTTCTCGGCGGCGGAGGACTGCTCGCGGGAGCCGCCGTGGGGACGCCTGACCCCGGGAACGTCGCCCGCGTCTCTGCGTCGCCGAGCGCGTCAGCATCGGCGACGCCTACTCCCACACCGACCCCTGAGGCGCGTCCGGTACCGGCCGCCGTGGCGCCAGCCCAGGCCGTGCGGACCTGCTCGATCGCCGAGGCGGCATCCGATTCGCGACTCGGCACCTTCTCCGGCAGCGTGCGCAACGCGACGACCGGGGAGATCCTCTACGACCACGGCGGCGGAACGTACTCCCGCACGGCGAGCGTGATGAAGGTTCTCACCAGCGCGGCGGCGTTGGCCGTTCTCGGCCCCGACTATCGAGCGAGCACCACGGTCGTCGCCGGAACGCAGCCCGGGCAGGTCGTGCTGGTGGGTGGGGGAGACATCACCCTGGCCAGTGGTTCCTCCAACATCTATCCCGGTTCGGCCAGCATGCTCGATCTGGCTGCACAGGTGAATTCGTCTCTCGGAGGCGCCCCCGTGACGTCGATCGTGCTCGACTCCTCGGCGTTCGCCGGCGACGCGTGGCAGTCCTCGTGGAACCGCAAGGAGCTGTTCGACGGATGGTCGTCGGAAGTGACGGCGCTGCAGGTAGACGGCGACCGTGCCGACCCGTCGAGCAGCCAATCGGCCCGCAGCGAAGACCCGATCGGTCGCGCCGGCGAGGCATTCGTGAGTGCGCTCGGCGCGACCGGGGCATCGATCACCCAGGGTACTGCTCCGGCGGGCGCGGCGACCCTCGGTCAGGTGCAGTCGGCGCCCGTGTCGACGATGGTGCAAGACGCGCTCCTGCGCTCCGACAACACCGAGGCGGAGATGCTGGCGCGCCTCACGGCGATCGCGCAGGGCTCGGGCAACACGTTCTCGGCGCTCGGCGCATCCACCCCGGCAGCCCTCGCGACGTACGGCCTCGACACGGCGGGACTCGTGATCGTCGACGGCTCCGGACTGTCTGACGACAACGGCGTCTCGCCGAATTTCCTCACGGCCCTCTTCGCGAAGATCGCAGCTCGCGAGGGCAATCTCGGCGTCATCGCCGACGGTCTGCCGGTGGCAGGCGAGAGCGGCACGCTGGGCGGGCGGTTCACCGGCTCGAATTCGGATGCCGCGGGCCACGTGATCGCCAAGACCGGATGGATAGATACGGGCTACACCCTGTCGGGCATCATCGACGCCGCCGACGGATCCGTTCTCACCTTCGCGTTCTTCGCCCTCGACGACGTCGCGGACAGTTCGAAGCAGGCGCTCGACACCATCACCGCCGCCGCCTATCGTTGCGGAAACAATCTGTCGAATCAGTGACCGTCTTGCTCTAGGATCGATTAGTAAGCTGGCTGACTAATTCGGTCGCTGACATCGGATCGACGGCGCACCGTCGACGGGCAAGAGAGAGTGAGACGGCATGGGCCGGGCGCTGTTCATCATCGACGTACAGAACGACTTCACCGAAGGCGGGGCCCTGGGTGTCGACGGCGGCGAGGCCGTGGCCGCGGGCGTCTCTGCTCTCCTCGCCGAGCATCGCGGCGCCTACGATCTCGTCTTCGCCTCGCGCGACTGGCACGACGCAGACAACGACAACGGCGGCCACTTCGCCCTCGACACAGCCCCGGACTTCGTCGACACCTGGCCGGTGCACTGCGTAGCGGGCACGTTCGGCGCCGAGTACCACGACGATCTGACGACGCGGTCGATCGATTTCCACATCCGCAAGGGTCAGGGCAGGCCGGCCTACTCGATCTTCGAGGGAACGGCCGAGGAGGGCGGTTCTGTCGTCGAACTCCTCGATTCGCACGGAATCACCGACATCGACATCGCCGGCCTCGCGACCGACTACTGCGTGCGCGCGTCGGCCCTGGATGCTCTGCAGCGCGGCCGCGACGTGCGTGTCATCACTGACCTCGTCGCCGGAGTGGCCCCGGAGTCGAGCCGCGAGGCTCTCGCCGAGATGGCGCGCGCCGGCGCTGATCTGGTGCTCGCCGACCAGGTCGAAGGCTAGAGATGCGCGTTCCGCGGTGGTTGAGGATCCTCCTGCCCGCCGCCTTGATCCTCGTCTGGTTGACCGCTGCGTCGATCGGTGGCCCCTACTTCGGCCGCATCGACGAGGTGTCGAGCAACGACCAGACCACCTACCTGCCCTCCAGCGCCGATGCCACTCGGGTCAGCGCCCTGCAGAAGAATTTCACCGACTCCGACGCGATCCCGGCAATCGTCGTCTTCCGCACCGACGACGGAGCCGCGCTCACCGACGAGCAGCGTGCCGGCATCCAGACCCAGGTCGACGGGCTCTCGACGATCACGGGCGTCGCCGACGACATCTCGCCGGCGATTCCCTCGGAAGACGAGCAGGCGGTCGAGGTGTTCGTGCCGATCGACGCCTCAGGGGAAGTGCGCGACACGGTGGAGTCGATGCGCTCCTACCTGCTTCGGGAAGGCTCGGTCGACGGAGTGACCGGCTTTGTCACAGGCCCGGCCGGCTTCACCGCCGACATCGGAGACGCATTCGCGGGCATCGACGGCATCCTGCTGCTGACCGCCCTGGGCGCCGTGTTCCTGATTCTGTTCATCGTCTACCGCTCGCCGCTGCTTCCATTCCTCGTGCTCGGAACGTCGCTCTTCGCACTGACGACCAGCCTGCTCGTCGTCTGGTGGCTCGCCAAGGCCGGGGTCTTCACCTTGAACGGGCAGGTGCAGGGCATCCTGTTCATCCTCGTGATCGGCGCGGCCACCGACTACTCCCTCCTCTACGTCTCTCGCTACAAAGAGGCGCTGCGCACGCATGAGAAGCGGTGGGACGCGACGTGGGCGGCGCTGCGCGTATCGCTCGAGCCGATCGTGGCCTCGGGCGGCACGGTGATCGCCGGACTCCTCTGCCTGCTCCTCTCCGATCTCAATTCGAACAAGGCTCTCGGCCCGGTCTCCGCGGTGGGAGTGGCGTTCAGCGTGCTCGCGTCGCTCACCCTGCTGCCAGCGCTTCTGCTCGCTTGCGGCCGCGCGTCGTTCTGGCCGCTGCGACCCAAGTACGCTGCGCCGGATGGGGTGGCCGCGCGCGTCGACGCCGAGCCTGCCCGTCACGGTTTCGCAGAGCACAAGGCCGCACACGGCGCGCCGAAAGGCTTCTGGGCGCGGTTGGAGTCCTTCATCGCCTGGCGTCCCCGCACGATCTGGATCGTGACCACCGTGGTGCTTCTCGCCGCCGGAACGGGAGTCCTGCAGCTGCAGGCCAACGGTGTGCCGCAGAGCGATTTGATCCTCGGCGCGTCCGAGGCGCGAGACGGCCAGGTCGCGCTGGGCGAGCACTTTCCAGGCGGATCGGGAAGCCCGGCGCTGATCGTCGCGCCCGAAGCGGATCTCGGTGACGTCGCATCCACCGTTCTCTCGACCGACGGGGTGACCTCGCTCACGGTGACGAGCGCGAACTCGCCCTCGGGCTCGGCCGACGTCGACAGCGATGGTGCGCTCTCCGCACCTGGCGGAGCGCAGACCCTCATCGCGGTCGAACCCACCGTCGTAGAGGGTCAGGTCCTCCTGCAGGCCACCCTCTCCGCCGCAGCAGATTCGGATGCCGCCAAAGACTCGGTGCGCGCGTTGCGCTCGGCTCTGGCCGACGGATCGAGCGGAGCGCTGGTCGGCGGAGTGACCGCCACGGCCATCGACTCCGACGCGGCAGGTGTGCACGACCGCAACACGATCATCCCGATCGTGCTGGTCGTCATCCTGCTCATTCTGATGCTGCTCCTGCGGTCGATTCTCGCCCCGGTGCTGCTGATCCTCAGCGTCGTCGTGTCGTTCGCGGCTGCTCTGGGTGTCTCAGCGCTGGTCTTCAACCACCTCTTCCAGTTCCCTGGGGCCGATCCGTCGGTGCCGCTCTACGGCTTCGTCTTCCTCGTGGCGCTCGGCATCGACTACAACATCTTCCTGATGACGCGTGTGCGCGAGGAATCGATCGCGCACGGAACGCGGGCGGGGGTCCTGCGCGGCCTCACCGTGACCGGAGGCGTGATTACGTCGGCGGGAATCGTGTTGGCGGCGACCTTTTCGGCGCTCGGGGTCATTCCCGTGCTCTTCCTGGCACAGATCGCCTTCATCGTGGCGTTCGGCGTGCTGCTCGATACTCTCCTCGTGAGATCGCTCCTGGTGCCCGCGTTGGCCTACGATCTGGGCCGGGTCGTCTGGTGGCCGAGTAAGCTGGCGAGGGCGTCTCAGGGCGTCGACACGTCACCTCGCTAGCGCTCAGCAGTACGGAGAACCATGACAACGACGTCCGAATCCACGCTTCTCGAATCGGTGCCGAATCAGCTCTACATCGGTGGGCGTTGGGTCGACGCGGAGGGTGGCCGCACCATCGAGGTCGACGACCCGGCCACGGGCCTTTCGATCCGCTCGATCGCCGATGCCAGCCCCGCCGACGGCATCCGCGCCCTGGATGCCGCTGTCGCGGCTCAGGCCGAGTGGGCGGCGACCGCTCCGCGCGTGCGGGGCGAGATTCTGCGACGGGCGTTCAACATGCTTCAGGAGCGCAAGCAGGAGTTCGCTCTGCTGATGACGCTCGAGATGGGCAAGCCGTTGGCCGAGGCGGCCGGCGAGGTCGCCTATGGAGGCGAGTTCCTTCGCTGGTTCAGCGAAGAGGCGGTGCGCATCTCCGGTCGTTACGGACAGAACCCCGAAGGCACGGGAACGATGGTCGTCTCGCAGCGGCCCGTCGGTCCGTGCTTCCTGATCACCCCGTGGAACTTCCCCCTGGCCATGGCCACGCGCAAGATCGCGCCGGCCCTCGCGGCGGGCTGCACCGTCGTCGTCAAGCCTGCCGAGCTCACCCCGCTGACGACGCTGTTCTTCGCGAAGCTGCTCGAAGACGCCGGACTGCCCGGCGGTGTACTCAACGTCATCACCACGTCCGCGTCGGGCGCGGTGTCGGAGCCGATCATCTCCGACCCCCGCTTGCGCAAGCTCAGCTTCACCGGCTCGACCGCGGTCGGTCAGAAGCTCATCGCCCAATCGGCCGCCAACGTGCTGCGCACCTCGATGGAGTTGGGCGGCAACGCGCCGTTCGTCGTGTTCGACGACGCCGACCTCGACAAGGCCGTCGATGGAGCCATGCTCGCCAAATTCCGCAACATCGGTCAGGCGTGCACGGCCGCGAACCGCTTCATCGTGCACGAGGCGGTGGCCGGGGAGTTTGCGCGGCGCGTCGCCGAGCGGGTCAAGGGCCTCTCGATCGGCCGCGGCACCGAGCAGGGCATCGACATCGGCCCCCTGATCAACTCCAAGGCCGTCGACAAAGCCGACGACCTCGTGCAGGATGCCGTGTCGCGCGGTGCGCAGCTGGTCACCGGTGGCAAGCGTGTCGATGGCCCTGGCAGCTTCTACGAGCCCACCGTGGTGTCGGGTGTCGCGGCGGGCAGCGAGATCCTGCGCGAGGAGATCTTCGGCCCTGTCGTGTCGATCGTGGCGTTCGCCGACGAAGACGAGGGCGTGCGCCTCGCCAACGACACGCAATACGGTCTGGTGAGCTACGTGTTCACCTCAGACCTGGCTCGCGGCCAGCGCATGATCGAGCGTCTCGAGACCGGAATGATGGGCCTCAATGTCGGTGTCGTCTCGAATGCGGCGGCACCGTTCGGCGGCGTCAAGCAGTCGGGGCTCGGCCGCGAGGGCGGTCTCGAGGGCATTCACGAGTACCTCTCGACGAAATACACACTCATCCCGAACTCGTAGCGCTCGGGCGGATGCGTTAATCGAGTAGCCCGAGGCCGCTCGCGGCCGAAGCGTATCGAGACCACTCCGGATATCATCTCGATACGCGGTGCTCGTTCCTCGCGACCGCTACTCGATCAGCGCTTGCGAGGTCACACCAGAAGCTGGTGCTTCGCGAGGTCTTTGTAGAGCGGTGTCGACACCACGAGTTCCGAGTGAGTGCCGACGCCGACCACGCGGCCGTGTTCGAGCACCACGATCTGGTCGGAGTCGACCACGGTCGAGAGGCGGTGTGCGATCACGATGAGGGTGCGGTTCTCCGCCACTGCGTCGATGGCCTCGCGCAGCATCTGCTCGTTCAGGCCGTCGAGACTCGACGTCGACTCGTCGAGCAGCAGGATGGGCGGGGCTGCGAGAAGCGCGCGGGCGATGGCCAGCCGCTGGCGTTCGCCGCCCGACAGCATCACGCCGTCTTCGCCGACGGCGGCGTCGAGTCCGGCGTCGTTGCGGTCGAGCACCTCGCCGAGGTTAACCGCGTGCAGCACCTCGATGCACTGCGCGTCGGTCGCCTCGGGCGAGGCGAGCAGCAGATTCTGCCTAATGGTTCCGGCGAGCACGGGCGCGTCCTGCTCCACGTAGCCGATCTGCGATCTGAGTGTCTCGCGGTCGATGGCTTTGAGGTCGATGCCTCCGAGACGCACGGTTCCCGACGTGGGGTCGTAGAACCGCTCGATGAGAGCGAGCATGGTGCTCTTACCGGCGCCCGAGGGGCCGACCAGCGCGGTGCGCTGGCCCTGTCGAGCAGCGAAGCTCACGCCGTGCAGGACTCCCGATGCCATCGGGCCGCCTGCGGGAACGTCGGCATCGTCGACGGGCGTGCCGGCGTACGCGAAGTGCACGTCGTCGAACTCGAGGGCGATGCCGTCGGCGGCGACCGCGGGTGCCGCTGTGCGCGCGATGTCGGCATCGAACTGTGTCTCTACCGGAAGATCGATGATCTCCTGGATGCGACCGAGGGCGCCGAGCGCCTGATTGACCGAGTTCAGGGCGCCGAACGCCTGGCCCAGCGGCATGATCATCATGAAGAGAAAGAGGATGAACGAGATCAGGTTGGCGATGGTGATCGAGCCGTCGGCGACCCGGAACCCGCCGACTCCCAGAACGACGAGCAGCGAGACCTGCAGCGCGATTCCGGCGATGGGCACGACGAGGGCCGAGATCTTCGCGACCCGCACGCCCATGTCGAATGCGCCCCGCGCATCCAGCTCGATCGCCTCGATCTCACGGTCGGTCGCGTTCGAGGCTCGCACGGTGCGGATCGCCCCGAGCGAGCGCTCGACGGATGCCGCGAGGTCGCCCACCTTCTCCTGCTGCTTGCGGCTGGCCGTGCGCACGCGGCCCGAGATGAGAACGACCGTGACGACCGAGACCGCGATGACCGCGACCGTGAGTCCGAGAAGGACCGGATCGATGATGAGCATGGCGATCAGTGCGCCGAAGAACACGAGTGAACCGCCGATCGCGTCGACGAGCCCCTGGGTGATGACGGCGTAGAGAAGGGTGGTGTCACTGCCGACCCGGCTGACGAGATCACCGGTTCGGCGCACGTCGAACTCTCGGATGGGCAGCCGCAGCATGCGGCGCACGAGCTGGCGTCGTGCCGAGAGCACGACCGCCGTACCGGTGCGTTGAAGCAGGTAGTGCTGGAACCCGCTGATGAGGCCGGAGACGACCACGAGCACCACGAGCGCGCCGACGAGGGTGCCGAGGGGATCGCCGGCCTGCACCACTGTGATGACCTGACTCACGAGCAGCGGCTGGGCCAGGCTCGCGGCCGCTCCGAGGATGCTCAGAACGATGACCACGGCCAGAATCGGTCGGTGCTCGGCGAGGTAGGGCAGTAGCTGACCGAAGCGGGCGCGAGGGCCGTCCTCCGGCTTCGGGGATCGGCCCATCCGGCGTCGTGGTTGCGTGCTCGTGCTCATTCGAAACTTTCTGGTGCGGGGAGAGGGAAGTGCAAGGGGCCGCGCGGCCGGACGAGCGGAGTGTGCGGGCCTCTAGCAATTGTGCACGGCGTCTGAGAGCCGCGGCTCACCGGGTGGTGACGACGAGCGTCGGAGCGTCGTGCGACGGAGTCGAGACCGGGGGAGCGAGGAGAAGGGCTGCGAGCATCAGGCCGCCGAGACCGGATGCGACGAGCCAGGCGAGAACGGCCCGATGCGGCCGGTTGCCACGCCACGAGCCGACGTGGTGCCACGGCGTACCCGGATGAAACGACATGCCCGAACCATACGCCTCGAGCCTGCGAACTGCCGGAAAAATCGGCTGTTCGCAGGCTCGAGGATGCGCGGTATTGCGGGGTTAGGAGACGTTCGCCTCGTAGTCGACGTCTTTCGTCTCCTTGCTCAAGAGAAGTGCGACGAGCGTGATCACCGCGGCGGCGCTGAGGTAGATGCCGACGAGCCACGTGCTGCCGCCCGCGAGCGTCCAGAGGTAGACGGCGATGAACGGCGCGACCGCGGCACCGAGGATGCTGGCGACGTTATAGCTGATCGCCGATCCCGTGTAGCGCACATTGGTCGGGAACAGCTCGGGAAGCACCGAACCCATGGGCCCGAAGGTGAGGCCCATGAGGGTGAAGCCGATGATGAGCAGCGCCATCACGCCGGCGAATCCGCCGCCGAAGAGGGGAACGAAGAGCAGACCGAACACGATGATGCCGACGGTCACCCAGATCAGCGTGGTGCGACGCCCGAACTTCTCGGCGAGGGGGCCAGCGACCAACGTGAAGATTCCGAAGAACACGACGCCGATGATGAGCATCACGAGGAAGTCGTTGCGCGGATAGCCGAGACCGGCGACGAACGCGTCGGGGGAGAAGGACTTGCCGGCCTTCTCTGCGGCGGCCTTGCCCGCCTCCACGGTCGAGGGCGTCGTTCCGAAGGTGAGCGTGAATGTCGTCATCAGGTAGAACAGCACGTAGGTGGCCAGCATGATGAACGTGCCGAGAATGAGCGGTCGCCAGCTGGTCTTGAACACGCGCGCGAGGGGAAGCTTCGCGACCTCGCCCTTCTCCACGACCTTCTGGAAGGCGGGCGTCTCGATGAGTTTGAATCGCACGTAGAGACCGACCGCGACGAGCAGCGCGCTGCCGAGGAACGGGATCCGCCAGCCCCACGCCGCGAAGTCCTCCGGGCTCAGGCCCAGTGAGAGCCACAGGAACACGCCGTTGGCGACGATGAATCCGATGGGGGCTCCCAGCTGCGGAAATGTTCCGTAGATGGCGCGCTTACCCTTGGGGGCGTTCTCGGTCGCCAGCAGGGCTGCGCCGCTCCACTCGCCGCCGAGGCCGAGGCCCTGGCAGAAGCGAAGAACGACCAGGAAGGTCGGTGCGAGCACGATCCAGCCGTCGACGCTCGCTGTCGGCAGGCATCCGATCAGCACCGTGGCGATACCCATGGTGAGCAGCGAGGCCACGAGGGTGCCCTTGCGCCCGATCCTGTCGCCGAAGTGGCCGAAGATGATCGATCCGATCGGGCGGGCGACGAACGCCGCACCGAATGCGGCGAACGAGCTCAGCAGCGCGGTGGTGTCGTCTGCGTTCGGAAAGAAGAGCTTGGGGAAGACCAGAACCGCGGCCGTCGCATAGACGTAGAAGTCGTAGAACTCGATCGACGTGCCGATGAGGCTGGCGAGGACGACGCGTGAGCGGGGATTGGTCTTGGGCGCGGGCGCGGTTGCGGCCGGGGCTGCGGATGACATGGCGGGCTTTCGGTGAATGCGTCGAGGCTCGACGAGAGGGGGGCATCGGGGCGCTGCTCGAAAGACCGGCGTTGTTCGCCGCGTCTCGCGAGACGCCATCGATGCGAAAAAAATGGGGGCGCGGGTTCCGCGCCCCCACCATTTTAGGGCTTCTCTTCAGAGAACCGGGCCCGCCATCGTGCCGGAAAGCTGCAATTCAGTCATCCGAGTGGCGAACGGCGGCTCGCCTAGGATTGTGCCGGGTGCGCCGCCGAAGGCGACCCAGGATGGATCGACAATGCCCCGCGTCTACGTCGTCGGCTCGCTGAACATCGACTCGGTCGTCGAAGTTGAGCGGCATCCACAGCCTGGAGAGACGCTGATGGGGGGTGACGTGGCCACCTACTTCGGAGGCAAGGGCGCGAACCAGGCGGTCGCGGCCGCGGCAGCCGGCGCCGACGTGTCGTTCATCGGACGCGTGGGCGACGATTCGGGCGGGCACGACTACGTCGCGCGGCTCCGCGCCCGCGGCATCGACGCCAGCGGGGTCACCGTGACGCCCGATTCGACTACGGGGCACGCGATGATCGCGGTCGACGCGCGAGCCGAGAACACCATCATCGTGTCTCCCGGGGCGAACGCACGTCTCGGGGTGGCCGATCTCACGCCGCTCGAGGGCATGCAGCCGGGCGACGTGCTGCTCGCGCCCCTGGAATCCGACCTCGACGTGATCGCCGAAGCTGCTCGAATGGCGCGAGCGCGCAATGCCCGGGTCGTGCTGAACCTCGCGCCGTTCGCCGAGTTGCCCGCCGAGATCCTCGCCCTGGCCGACCCCGTGGTCGTCAATGAACACGAGGCCGAGCAGCTCGAGCGCTCCGGGGTCTCGCCGCAGTCGCTTCTCGTGACCCTCGGGTCTGCGGGTTCCCGCTGGGGATCGATCGAGGTATCGGCCGCGCGGGTCGAGCGGGTCGTCGACACCACCGGCGCGGGCGACAGCTATTGCGGCACGCTCGCCGCCGGTCTGGCCGCGGGGCTGGATGCGCGGGCCGCTATGCAGGCGGCCAGCGACGCAGCGGGTCGCGCCGTCGCCTGGGTTGGCGCCCAACAGGACTGACCGGACTCGCCGGCATGAGACTGCCGCAGAGGCCTCAGCGGCGCAACTTCATGATCGTCTGAATTGCACGCACGGTGGCGATCGCGGCCTCGGCTGCCTCGGCTCCCTTGTCCTCCTTCGAACCCGGCAGGCCAGCGCGGTCGAGCCCCTGCTGCTCGTCGTCCAGCGTGAGAACGCCGAATCCGATGGGCTTGCCGGTACGAATGCTCACCTGCGTGAGGCCGGAAGTCGCGGCATCCGACACGTATTCGAAGTGGGGCGTGCCGCCGCGGATGATCACGCCGAGCGCGACCACCGCGTCGGCTCCCGCCTCGAGCGCGGTGTTGGCGACGACGGGCAACTCGAAGCTGCCCGGAACGCGGATCTCGGTGACCTCCGCGCCTGCGGCCTCGAGTACGCGGTGCGCCCCGGCGAGCAGTCCGTTGGTGATCGTCTCGTGCCACATGCCGGCCACGATCGTGATCTTGAGGCCGGTGCCGTCGGTGTTGAGTGTGGGGGATCCTGCACCGCTCATGATGAGGGCCTTTCGTCGGGGGTGGTGGGGGTGATCGGGCTATCGGTGACCCAGGTGGGGATGACGTGGCCCATCCGCGCGGCTTTCGCCGACAGGTAACCGGCGTTCGCGGCGTCGACGCCGACGATGAGGGGCACGCGTTCCGAGACGGTTACGCCGTGCTGCTCGAGTTGGCTGACCTTGTCGGGATTGTTCGTGAGGAGCCGAACCGACCTCACGTCGAGGTCTTCGAGGATCGCGACCGCGGCTCCGTAGTCGCGCGCATCGGCCGGAAGGCCCAGGGCGAGGTTCGCGTCGAGGGTGTCGAGACCGTCCTCCTGGAGCCGGTACGCCCGTAGCTTGTTGAGGAGACCGATGCCTCGCCCCTCGTGGCCGCGCAGGTAGATGACTGCTCCTCCCGTGGCGTGTACCTGGTCGAGAGCCTCCTGCAGCTGCGGGCCGCACTCGCACTTCAACGAACCGAAAGCCTCTCCCGTGAGGCATTCGGAGTGGATGCGTACGACCGCCGACTCCGCCTTCGGGTCGCCGGAGATGAGGGCCAGATGCTCGTAGCCCGTGGTCGTGTCGTGGTAGGCCCTGATACGGAAATCGCCGTGAACGGTGGGAACGGTCGTCTCGACCTCGAAGGTGACGCGCAGGGGCTCGGCGGCGGCTTCGGGCGCGGCCACGATGGCCTCGGATGGTGTGCCGACCAGCCGGGCCGCGGCATCCACACCGTCGAGGTAATCGATGAGCGCGGCGATCGTCGTGACCGGAAGTCCGGACTCGGCACCCAGCGCGAGAAGCTCGGGGAGCCTCATCATCTCTCCGTCATCGGCGACGATCTCTCCGATGACGCCCACTGGAGTGAGGCCCGCGAGCGTGAGCAGATCGACGGTGGCCTCGGTGTGACCGGGGCGCACGCGCACGCCGCCGGAGACAGCTCGCACCGGCAGAACGTGTCCGGGTCGAATGAAGCTCTGCGGTGTCGACTCCGGGTCGGCGAGGCGTCGGAACGTCTTCGCTCTGTCAGACGCGCTGATTCCCGTGGTGATGCCGGAGGACGCATCGACCGTGACGGTGTAGTCGGTGCGCAGCGAATCCTGGTTGCGTTCGACCATGCCCCGAAGGCCGAGTCGGTCGCTCGTCTCCCGGGTCATGGGCGCGCACAGAAAGCCGGAGGTGTGCCGCACCATCCAGGCGATCCACTCGGGGCTCGCGAGCTCCGCCGCGAGAATCGCGTCGCCCTCGTTCTCTCGATTCTCGGCGTCGGCGACGATGACGGGGCGCCCCGACCGAAGAGCGTCGAGCACATCTGCCATCGGCGAGAGGCCGGTTGCGACGGCTGACGTTGCGGCGCTCATGAGCGTGATCCGAACGCGAGGAGCCGCTCCACATGTCGGGCGAGGATGTCGGTCTCGATATTCACCCGGTCGCCGGGCGCGAGCGATCCGAGGGTGGTGGCCGTGAGCGTCTCGGGAATGAGCGAGACCTCGAACCACTCGCCCTCGTCGTCACGACCGACGGCAGACACCGTCAACGAGACGCCCGAGACGGCGATCGACCCCTTGTCGACGACGAGGCGCGCGAGGTCGTCGGCCAGTCTGAAGCGCAGCACGCTCCACGCTTCGCCGGGCACGACCGAGATGACGGTGGCTGTGCCGTCGATGTGACCCTGCACGATGTGGCCGCCGAGTCTGTCACCCACCAGCGCCGCGCGCTCGAGATTGACCTCCGATCCAGAGACGAGTGTGCCGATGGTCGACATCGTGAGTGTCTGTGCCATCACGTCGGCGGTGAACGTGTCCTCGGAGCGATCGACGACCGTGAGACACACCCCGCTCACCGAGATGGAGTCCCCGTGCCGGGCATCCGACACCGACAGTGGGCCGCGAACGGTCAGCCGAAGCGCGTCGTGTGAGGGAACGACCTCGACGACAGTTCCGCGCTCTTCGATGATTCCGGTGAACATGTCAGTCGTCTTCTTTCGTGGGCAGGTAGTTGGTGGTGAGGGGTCGGGCGACCAGCAGAACGTCGTCGCCAAGGAGTTCGATGTGGTCGAAGCGCATGCGGGCCTGCTCCGAGATGGTGCGCACGCCGACCTCGGTGATCGCGGTCACCGGCCCGCCCAGCACGGTGGGGGCGAGGTAGACGAGTACCTCGTCGGCCAGGCCCGCGGCGAGAAAGGCGCTCGCCACGGTAGGTCCTCCCTCGACGAACACGTGGCGCACGTCGCGCTCGGCGAGCATCGTCAAGAGGCCTGGCAGATCGCGGCTCGGGTACTCGATCGCCCCGGCCGGATGCGCGAACACGCGCGAATCGCGTGGCACGGAGCGGCGGCCCACGATCACGGGAATCGGCTGCTCCGAGAACTCGCGGCCGTCGGAGTCGCGCGCCGTGAGACTGGGATCGTCGGCGAGTACCGTGCCCGTGCCCGCGACGATCGCTCCGGCCTCGGCGCGGCGGCGATGCACGTCAGCTCGAGAGCTGGGCCCGGTGATCCAGCGGCTGCTGCCATCGGCCGCCGCGGCTCGCCCGTCGAGGCTGGATGCCCACTTGACGGTCACGTAGGGAACGCCGCGTCGTATCGATGTGAGCCACGGACGGATGTTCTCCTCCGCCTCGTCGCCGAGGACTCCTGCCTCGACATCGACGCCGGCCATTCGAAGCCGCTCTCCGCCTCCGGAGGACGAGGCCCCTGGATCGGCCACGGCGTACACGACGCGAGCGACGCCGGCGTCGATGAGTGCCTCGCTGCACGGCCCTGTGGCGCCCGTGTGGTTGCAGGGCTCGAGCGTGACGACGGCGGTGGCACCCTGGGCGAGCGCGCGATCCGCGAGAGCGCTCAACGCGGCGACCTCGGCGTGAGCCGTGCCCCGGCCGCGGTGCCACCCTTCGGCGATGACGCGACCCTCGGCATCCAGAATCACGCAGCCGACCCGCGGATTAGCGCCGTTAGCCGGACCGCGTCGGGACAACTCGATGGCGCGACGCATGGCGTCGGTCTCGTGTCTCTGGCTGGTCATCCGGTCTCCGTCTGGTCGACGCATTCCGGGGCCCCGTCGTTCGACGAGTTCGCAGGACGCAGCCGCGCGAAGGCGCAGAACTGCGGTGCGCGTGCATCCTCTCATCCGGACTTTGGAAGCGAAGGATCTCGCCTCGTTACCGTCGGTCCTGGAGTTTCACCAGGTCAACCGAAGAGTGTTCGTTCTCGAGGAGAACGCGTCGTCTGCGGCTCGCGGACTATAACCGCCGGTTCGGAATTCCACCGACCCCGGAGCACGTACTGCAACAATCTCGACCCGCCTTGCGGCGAGGTCACTTACTACTTATACCCCCAACGCCGGGGCGTCGCGAATATTCCAAGGCGCCGCGTGACGATCCGAAGCGGTCGGCGAGGCCCCACGAGGTCACTTTGAGGAGGGCCTCGGCGACGATTCCGGAGCTCATCTTGGAAGCCCCCTCGACCCGCTCGACGAACGTGATCGGAAACTCGCGCACGTCTCCGCCGGTCTTCTCGACGAGCCAGGCCATCTCGATCTGGAAGCAGTAGCCCTGGCTGGCGACGCTGTCGAAGTCGATCTTCCTCAGGGTGTCGACGCGGAATCCGCGGAATCCAGAGGTGATGTCGTGCAACCGCGACCGAAGGAGGATGCGCGCGTACAGGGTGCCGCCCTGCGAGATGAGGCGTCGATACAGGGGCCAGTTTCGGGTCTTGCCTCCCGGAATCCAGCGGGCTCCGATCGACAGGTCTGCGCCCTGCTCGAGCTGCGCGATCATCAGGGGCAGCTCTTCGGGCTGGTGCGACCCGTCAGCGTCCATCTCGATGATGAAGTCGACATCGTGGTCTTCTGCCCAGCGGAATCCGGCGATGTATGCGGCTCCGAGACCGTTCTTCTCGGAGCGGTGCATCACGGTCACACGGTCGTCGCGGGCGGCGATTTCATCGGCGAGGCGACCTGTGCCGTCGGGGCTGTTGTCGTCGACGACGAGGATGCGCGTGGTCGGCACGGCCTGCAGTGTGCGCTCGATCGCGGCAGGCAGCGCGTTCAGCTCGTTGTACGTCGGAATGACGACAAGGGTGGATGACATGGGGTGCCTCTCTGACAAAACCGTACGGCAGCCGATCGCGGCCGGAGCAGTGGTCACTCTAAAGGGCGGCACCGGCGAGATCGCTGGACGTTCCCTGATGTTCTGTTGAGTGTCCTGGGGCGAACCGTCCACGAGGTGTCGTAGAGGTGGATTCTGCGTGAACGCAGAGTCAAGCCTGGGCCGGTTCTCAGTATTGGTCGGGCCGTCGTTGCTAGCCTCGAAAGAGACTCGACAGCGCTGTTGATCCACCCCATATTCCTTTTGCGTTTGGAACACTCATGGCTTCGATCGACCTGCTCGGCTTCGTGCCTTCGCGCTACCGCAAAATCGTGCTCGAACTCGTGCAGTTCGGCATGGTCGGTGGCATCGGCTTCGTCGTTCAGGTGTCGGTGTTCAACGCTCTCCGCTCCACGGTCTTCTCGCCCACGGTCATCCATGCCGGACCTATTCTCGCGATGCTGATCTCGACGCTCCTGGCCATCGTCGTCAACTGGCTCGGTAACCGCTACTGGACCTTCCGCTCGAAACGACAGACGAAGATCGTGCGTGAGAGCGTCGAGTTCTTCGCGGTCAGCGTCGTCGGCATGATGATCGGTCTCGGCTGCCTGTGGTTCTCGCACTACGTGCTCGGGTACCGCAGTGTGCTGGCAGACAACATCTCCGGCAACGTCATCGGCCTGGTGCTCGGCGCTGCGTTCCGCTTCGTGCTGTATCGCTTCTGGGTCTTCAATGCCTCGCGCTCGCTCGACGCCGTCTCGGTCACGTCTCCTGTAGCCGTCGTCTCCGAGGCTGCGCGTCGCTCCAACTGACCTCACGCCTGACCGGTCTCGCTCCAGCGCAATAGGCTGGAGATCGTGACGAGACCACGTTCGGCCGAGGCTTCCGGGCGTGGCGCGTTCGCTCGCCGGATGGTCGAAGCCGGGCTCGCTCCAGCGCGTTACGCGCGGGTGCTGCAGTCGGATGACAGGGCGCCCCTGCTGCAGATCGTGAAGACAGGGGTCGCCGCATCCCTCGCGTGGATCGTCTGCCTGGCCATTCTGCCGGAGCAAGTGCCCGTTTTCGGTGCCATCGCCGCGATCATCGTGGTTCAGCCGAGTGTGAACCAGTCGTTCGCCAAAGCGCTCGAGCGAACCGTCGGCGTGATTGTCGGCGTGATCATCGCCTATCTTGTCGGGCTGGTGTTCGGCTCGTCGACGTGGATCGTTCTGCTCGCGATCATTCTCGCGCTTCTCACTGGTTGGGCGCTTCGCCTGAGCCAGTCGACGACCGTGCAACTGCCGATCAGCGCCATGCTCGTTCTCACGATCGGCGCTCAGACGCCGGGATACGCGGCGGGCCGCATCGTCGAGACAGCGCTGGGGGCCGTGGTCGCCGTCGTGATCAATCTCGTGATCGTGCCGCCGGTGAGGCTTCAGCCGGCCCACGACGCCGTGGCGATTCTCGGACGGGAGACGGCCGCGTGCCTCGACGGCCTCGCCCGGCTGCTCACGGAGCCGTCGACCGCGGCCGACCGCAACCGCGCGCTCGTCGAGGTGCGCCTGCTGGCTCCGATGCTGACAAAGGCGCGTTCGGCCGTCACGGGGGCCGAGGAGAGCTTGCGGTTCAACCCGCGCAGGCGAGCCAACTCCGAGGCGCTGGAGCTCGACGACGACCTGATCGCCATGCTCAGCGTCATCGTGAGTCGCGTGCCCGGCATGGTGCGCGGCCTTGCCGACAACTACGACGAATCCCTGCACACCGAGAGCACGGTCGCGGGCCTCGCCGATGAGATGAAAAAAGCGGCCCACGACCTGCGCCTCGTGATGCAGGAGTCCGATCTCCAGACGGTGGAGCCGCTACCACGCACCGCTGAGCTGCCGGCACTGACGGCGCCCTTTCAGGTCGTCACCCCGAGCCCCACCCACTGGATTCTCATCGGCTCGCTCATCGAGGATCTGCGACGAGTACACGAGGTCGTCGTCGAGGCGGGTCAGAGCGTGCGGCGCTGACCGTGCCACGCGCTGTGAGTCAACTCGAGCGCGGCAGGAACCCGACCTTGTCGTACACCTCGGCGAGGGTGGCCGAGGCCACCTCGTTCGCACGATCGGCATTGGCGGCGAGAATGCGATCGAGCTCAGCCGGGTCGGCCAGCAGCTCGAGGGTGCGCTCGCGAACAGGCCCGAGGGTCGACTCGACGACCTCGACCAGCGCCTTCTTGAGGTCTCCGTAGCCGCGACCGGCGAACTCCGCCTCGAGGGCGGTGACCGGCACATCGCCCAGCACCGAGAAGATCGTCAGCAGATTGGCGACCCCGGGCTTGGCGTTACGGTCGAAGATGATCTCGCCATCGGCATCCGTCACCGCTCGCATGATCTTCTTCGCCGTGGTCTTGGCGTCGTCGAGCAACCACACGATGCCGGCCGGCGACTCCGACGACTTCGACATCTTCGACTGCGGATTCTGCAGATCGAAAATCTTGGCCGTCTCTTTGAGAATGTAAGGCTCGGGGACGCGGAAGGTCTCGCCGAAGCGCGAATTGAACCGGGTCGCGAGGTCGCGGGTCAGCTCGATGTGCTGACGCTGATCTTCACCGACGGGCACCTCGGCGGCCTGGTAGAGCAGGATGTCGCCGGCCTGCAGGATCGGGTACGTGAAGAGGCCGACCGACGCGGCGTCGGACCCCTGCTTGGCGGCCTTGTCTTTGAACTGCGTCATGCGGCTCGCCTCGCCGAACCCGGTGAGGGTGTTCAGCACCCACGCGAGCTGGGCGTGGGCGGGAACCTGCGACTGCACGAACAACGTCGATTTCGACGGATCGATGCCGGCGGCGATGTACTGCGCCGCGGTGAGACGGGTGTTATCGCGCAACGTCGTCGGGTCTTGAGGCACGGTGATGGCGTGCAGGTCTGCGATGAAGAAGAACGCGTCGTGCGTCTCCTGCAGAGTCTTCCAGCTCATCAGCGCGCCGATGTAGTTGCCGAGATGAAGCGATGCGGCCGACGGCTGCATGCCGGAGAGGAGACGGGGCTTGCTGGTCATGGTGGATGCGTTCCTGAGCTTGGTGTTCGTTCCCCGGGCCTTTATGGAGGCCCGGATCTAGATCGAGTAGTCGACGACCACCGGAGCATGATCGCTCCAGCGCTCGGCGTAGCTTGCAGCGCGATCGACCGTGTAGTCGGTGACCTTCGCTGCCAGTTCGGGCGTGGCCAGCTGGTAGTCGATGCGCCAACCGGTGTTGTTGTCGAAAGCCTGTCCACGAGCAGACCACCAGGTGTACGGCCCCTCGACCTCACCTGCCGCGCGGCGCCCGATGTCGACGAAGCCGAAGCCCGCACCCGCGTTGTAGTCGGGGTCGCCCTCGGCTCCGAGGAAACGGTCGAAGTAGGCACGCTCCTCGGGCAGGAAGCCGGCGCGCTTCACGTTGCCCTTCCAGTTCTTGATGTCGAGGGTGCGGTGCCCGACGTTGAGGTCACCGACGACCACCGAGAGGGGATTGTGCTCCATCAGCCGGGGGAGCCGCTCGACCATGGCGTCGAGGAACTTGTACTTCTCGACCTGCTTCGGTGTTCCGGCCTCACCGGAGTGCACGTAGGTCGAGACGACGGTCACGACTTTGCCACCCACCTCGTAGTCGGCCTCGAGCCATCGACCGGCGCTGTCGAAGTCGTCGGCGCCGAGCGTGACACGGTGGATCGACGCCTTGTTGCGGCTCGCGAGAGCCACACCGGCCCTGCCCTTGGCTGTTGCCGCGTCGTGCAAAATGTCCCACTCGTCTCCGAGCAGACTCTCGAGGTCGCTCGTGGCTGCCCGCACCTCTTGTAGAGCGAGGATGTCGACCTCGCGCTTGTCGAGCCAGGCGCCCATGCCGTTGCGGAAAGCGGCGCGCACGCCGTTGACGTTGACGGAAGCGACGCGGAGGGATGTGCCAGAGTTCGACGAAGACATCCCCCTAGTTTAGTGAGGCGCGGGGGTCTCATCCTTCAAACGCGACTCCTCGCGGACGGCCGCCCTGAGCTTGCGAGAGAGACCCCGACGGCGCAGGCCGCGGGCCTCGCGGAGCTCGTCTTCGAGACGCGCTCGTTCGGCCGCGGCGATGACCACCCGAGCCTCGGCCTGCTTCAGCTGCGCCTCTGCGTCGAGTTGCTCGGGCGAGAGGCCGCGCACATCGAGCCCCACATCGGCGACTCCGACGGAGATCCACGCGGCCACAATCAGAATGACCTGACAGATGAGATTGAAGAAGATCAGCAGACCGGCGATCACAGCGAACGAGGCGATGAGCGGGTTGTTGCTGGCACCTCCGAGCAGCAGGCCACCGAGCGCCTTCAGTATGCCCAGCGCCGCCGCACCGATGAGAGCGCCGCTGATCACGCGCCGGAACGGAATCTTGATGCCGGTCAGTACTCGGTAGAAGACCAACAGCACGAGGGTGTCGAGCGCGAACGCGATCAGGAGCCCGACGATGCGCGCCACCACCAGCGCGAACACCGAGGTGTTGTCGACGCCGATCAGGTCGAAGGCTAGGCCGATGAGCGTCGTGCTGCCGATGCTGATGCCCGCCGAGACGACGAGCACGATGCCGAAGCCGATGGCGAGCCCGGCATCCTTGAGTTTGAGGAGCAGAAAGAACGTCGTGTCGGGGCCGACCGAGAAGATGCGCCGGATGGCATCCCGAGCGGATGCGAGCCACCCGAGGGCAGTGAAGACGAGTCCGACCAGGGCGATGGCCCCCGACCAGCTGAGGGCCGGCGTGTTGAGTAGCGCATCCGCGTCGACGGCGCCTCCCTCGCCGATGAGGCCTGGAACCGCGCTGCCGATGATCGTGATCAGCTCCTCGAGCAGTTGTCTGTTCGAGGCGAGTACGAGCCCTGCGATCGAGAACCCTGCCCAGAGGGCGGCGAAGACCGCGAACAGGGCCTGATACGACATGCCGGCCGCCATCAGCGGTCCGCCGTTCGCCGCGTAGTGCTGGAACACCCGGACGGGCTTGAGCTTCATCACCTTCTGCACGAGGGCAGGGATGCCGGTGGCCGGTTTGTCGGAGTCGTCGCTGCTGGTGGTCACCCCCCAACCATACGCAGCAGTCGTGAAT
>Ga0308163_10000475_pt1 | contig 69871 bp, 69 predicted proteins | sample PhyTR1_FD_201037 | JGI IMG/M metagenome (GOLD analysis project Ga0308163, IMG submission 201037) | Phyllosphere microbial communities from UC Gill Tract Community Farm, Albany, California, United States - DLSLT.R1 | ecosystem: Host-associated > Plants > Phyllosphere > Unclassified | place: USA...
ACACCGCGCGCGGCAGCAGCCTGAACGCGGGCGGCGCCGTCCGCATCGCAGCCACGGGGGCGGCCAAGGACTCGGACATCCTGATCCAGGGCAGCCAGGTCAACGCCGGCCGCAACGTCCTGCTCGATGCCGAGGGCGACATCCGGTTGCGAGCGGCCAAGAATACCCAGGAGCAGCACAGCACCAGCAAGAGCAGCAGCGGCGCCATCGGTGTGAGCGTGGGCCAGCAGACCGGCGTCACGGTGAGCGCCAGCAGCGCGCGCGGCAACGCCGACGGCAGCGACGTCAGCGATACCAACAGCCATGTCAACGGCGGTCGGCAGGTCACCATCAAGAGCGGCGGCGACACCACCCTGCAGGGCGCGGTCGTCGCCGGCCGGCAGGTCACAGCCGACATCGGCGGCGACCTGCGCATCGAAAGCCTGCAGGACACCAGCCGCTTCGACAGCAAGAACCAGAGCGTCGGCGGCAGCCTCACCGTCGGCCCGGCCGGCCCGACAGGAGGCTCGCTCAACGTCAGCAAGAGCAAGGTCAAGGCCGACTACGCGAGCGTCACCGAGCAGAGCGGCATCCAGGCGGGAGACGGCGGCTTCGATGTGCGGGTCAAGGGCAACACCGACCTGGTCGGCGCGGTCATCGCCAGCACCCAGAAGGCGGTCGACGATGGCAAGAACGTCTTCAAGACCGCCCGCCTGACGAACCGGGACCTCGAGAACCGCGAGGACTACGAAGCCAGCGGCTTCAGCCTGAGCGGCGGCTACAGCGCAGGCGGGACGGGCAAGGCCAGCGACGGCAGCCCACCCGGCAGCGTGAGCGGGCAGGGAATAGTGCCCAACCAGGCCGGCGGCATCAACGGAGCCTCCGCCGGCATCGGAAGCGCCAGCGGCCACCAGAGCAGCAGGACGACCAGCGGCGTCAGCGGCATCGCCGGCAACACGGCAGTGCGGACCGGCGACGGCAGCAACGGCCTCGTCAAGACCTTCGATGCGGACAAGGTCCAGAAGGACATCGCCGCGCAGGTGCAGATCACCAACACCTTCAGGCAGCAGGCAGGCAAGGCGATTGCTGAGTACGCCAACGCCAAGTACCGGGAACTCAAAGACACGGACCCGGCCGAGGCGGCCAAATGGGCAGAAGGCGGTGCCTACCGTGTCGCTGCCCATGCAGTCGCGGCCGGCCTGACGGGCGGCTTGCAGGGAGCGCTGGGGGCTGCCACCAGTCAATTGGCGGTCGACATCATCGGCAAACAGATCGCGGCAACCGATTTGCCCCTCAGCCTGAAAACTGCGCTGATCGCGGCGGCGGGAACGGCCATCGGCGCGGCGGTGGGAGGAGAAGCCGGTGCGGCTGCCGGCTTCAACGCCACCGCCAACAACTACCTGAGCACCGCCGACCTGCGCAACCGCAGACAGGCGGTCGCGGATTGCAATGGCAACAGCGCGTGCGTCGCGGCGGTCCAGCGAGTAAGCCAGGAAACGACTCTAGCCAACAACGCCAAGGTGCTGGATGCCTGCATGGGGTCGGGAGGCGACTGCAGCGGAGCGATCACCAAGGCGCAGCAGGACCGCAGCGATCTGCAGGTTTACCGCGACGCGCTGGTCGACCAGCAAGGCGAAGCGACGGATCCGGCCAGCCGTGCGGCCATTGCGAACCAGATCAAGCAAGCCGATGCGCAGATCCGTTCGGCAGATACCGCGATCGCGGACGGGAAACTGATTCAGGCGGGAGGGAATTACAGTCTGGCGGGGCTCACTGCGGAAGAGAGAGTGGCAATTGGATTTGCGCTGGATTCCTTGGGGGCTGCTGGGATAAAAGGCGGGGTGAAAACTGCGGCGGGTATTAGAAATGCTGCCGACAATGCTGTATTTGCGGAAGAGCAAAATGCACTTATAAAAAAGGATCGAATCGCAAAGAATCAACAGGCGGATGATTCTTCACAGTTTGATCATTTTCGTGAACCGGGATCAACTCGTCCTGGCGGTGCGTGGGATTGGCAAAACAATGCGCCAAATAATGGCGCTGTACCGGGGACTACCGTGCAATATCCTGTGAAGGTAGGAGATGTTCTAGATCGTTTCGGCTCTTCATTGGGAACCTACTTCGCACCTGTCGGTACACCTTACGGTCAACGTGCGTTAGCACCCGGTTCCCAGATCAATGAATATCATCGGTACGAGGTGGTGAAGCCAATAAATGTAGAGCGATCTGAGGTTGCTCCCGCATTTAATCGGCCTGGTGGTGGGCATCAAATCCAATATTTTATTCCAGAGGTGGCGCGTGGCCCCGCGAGGGTGTTGGATTTGATTAAATATGGGTATTTAAAGGTAAAATGATGCAATCTTTTGACATCGGGGATCAATACGTTTTCTACAAAGCCGACCCGCATGGGCTGAAGTTTTCAGAAGAAAAAATATACCAATTAATTCGTGCTGAGTTGGATCGGCACGGAATTCCCCATAGCCAATATTCTCTTGGCGTGCCAGACGGCCCAAGTGATGGGTGTGTTTGTTTTCATGAGGAGGGGGTTTTTTGGACCTACTACATCTCTGAGCGCGGTTTAAGGTATCGGTCTGCGTTTTTCTCTTCGCCGTCGGATGGCATGAATTATCTGGTTTGGATGTTTATCGGAAACCCTAAGAAAAGAAACTCTGACGTCGGCTTTCTCCCATATTTAGGCGAAAGTCTTTAGAAATGCGCTCATAAACACCAACCACGATGAAAAGGGGATGTCATGGCGGCAGCGGCCTGACCAAGATTTTCGATGGAATAAAGGCGCAGAAGGGTCTCGGCGCAGGTGCAGATCACCAGCACCTTTGGGCCGCAGGGCGCCAAGGCGGCTCGGCGACTATGCCGACGGCAAGGTGAAGGAATCCAGGGTACAAGGAAAAAACGACGAAGCCCGCGCCCGGGACTAAGGCAGTTCAGCGAGAGGGGAAGCCAACGCTTTGATCGGGGCCTCACGGGAGCCATCGACAGTGCATTGGGTGCTGAAATGGCTGCCTTGTCGGCAGATACCATCAACCAGATCGTGGCGGGTCTCCCGCCCGGAATCAAAGAGGCGGGCGGCGGAGCCATTGCGACGGGCATCGGCGGTGGCGCAGGTGCGGCAACGGCGTTCAACTCGGACTTCAATAAGCGGCCACTTGAAGTAACCGTTATACCCGGAAGGCCATAATTAAAATGCAAATAAATATCGAAGCGAATGTTAAAAAGATTTTGTTGAATGAATGGGATCCTATTGGGGTACAGAGTATTCCCGAAGCAGAAAATGAATATGATATATACATCCCTCGCATATGCTATATTCTGATGGCCGGTAGGCCGGCGGGGGAATTATACGAGTGCCTTCGATGGATTGAAGAAGATCGAATGGGATTGAATTTTGATCATGTATTGGCGTCAGAGATCGTGCTTAAACTCATGGCTTTGGATTGCGGCGTAGTTAAAGGCAAAACGTTAACCCAGGCTGTGCAAAGACACCCATGATATTCAGATTTTCGATCGCGAAAAGTGGGAAAATGGGTTCCTTTTATTGTTAACGACTTTTGCATATATTGCAGGGTTAATTGTCTGGCTTCGGTTTTCCATTTCCCACCAGTACCTTTGCTGGAAAATTAATTCCCGGGGTGATAAACTGGTTATTGCGAGACTTAATACTTTATTAGGTGGGATTGGTGATATCTAAAGGTTGTCCATAAAGAGGTCCTGGCGACATTCAGAAATTTAGTGTCGGTGGTTATACGATAATTTGAGCGGCGTGGCGATCACGCAGGCAACATTGCCGGGTGGTCCCGCACAAACAAGTAGTTGTACTTCCGCAAAACATTTGCATTTTTCTCTTCGATCTTCTCTGTGAGCGCCGGCTAATATCGTGGTTGATTTCTCTTCCTGGATATGTCGTCGTGAAAAAATATCGGTTTGCGCAACCTGCTGTTATGTTGGCTTTGTGTTTGATTCTTCCTGCAGATCTTCAGGTCGCAATATCAGCTACAACAGGTGATCTCCCCATATATGCTCCAGCAGATGCGCCCGGTAAATCCACATCAGATTCCTATGGAGAAAAAAAGGAAACTGAAAAATTGCTAGAGCCAGCCGTTGCATCCAGTGGCAGAGTTAAAGTTCTTCTCAATACAACTACAAGGCAAGGCCAGCGCTACCCCCAGGAAAATCTGCACGTTGTTCAGAAAATCCATACGCAGATGAATGTGGGCATGGTTTTGCTGGGCCTGTTGGCCCAGACCGTGATTATTCCAGGCTCAAAGGCGAGTAATTCCGGTACGTCTTTTCCGGAAGTCTCGCATCCGGCGCAGAATATTTTCATGCCGGCCTTGAAAAGCGCTTTGCAAGATTGGTTCCAGAAACCGGATGTTTATCCCGGCCCGTTCGAGAACGCCCTTTATGTCCGGCCCGATCTCATGTCACTGGTCTACGTCGATTTCTCAGACGAAGAACCCACCTACGACTTTCACCTGCAGACAACGGTCAGCCGCAGGCCCGATTCCCGGGGTTTCTTCACGATGTCGGCGATTCCGGAGGTCACCTGCTTCGACACGTATTCCAAGACCGGTCTCACGCTGGAGCAGTGGAAAGCCGACCAGTACGCTGAAATCGACAAGCGGGTGCAGCTGCACGTGCAGAGCTGCCTGCAGAAAGTCACCGCCGAATTCGCCCATCTGCTGGGGGCCTGAGCATGGTTCAGCTCAAAGACGGTCGCGCACCAGACGGTCGAGACGGCCGAGGGGGCCTCGCGCGTCTCGGCACCGCTTGCCTCGCGCTCGCCTGTCTGCCACTGCCCGGCGGTGCCCAGACGCCATCCCTCGACAGCCAGCAGCTCCAGCTCCAGAAGCAGCGCGAAACGGACTTGCGCAGGGGATTCGAGCCGCGTCCTGAAGGGCCGCTACCGGAGCCGGTCGTCACCACGCCGTTGCGCCTGACATTCGACGAGCAGGGGTGCGCTCCCATTCGGTCGTTGCGTCTGACCGGCCGTTTTTCCGAGGACTTCGGCTGGCTGATTCCCGCTGCCGCCGGCCGCACAGGCGACGATTCCCCGGTGGGCCACTGCCTCGGTCCCACGGCCATTTCCCAACTGCGCAAACGTTTGCTGGGTGCGCTGGTGGCACGTGGTTACGTTACCTCCCGCGTCGACATCGGCGTTCCGCTGGCATCCGATCCGTCGCGCGAACTGGTGCTGACGCTGCTGCCCGGCCTGGTCAACCGGATTCGCCTGGACGCAGGCAGTGCCGAATCACGCCGTTCGGTGGCCGCCGCCATTCCCGCCACGCCCGGGCAGCCCCTGAGGCTGCGCGACCTGGAGCAGGGCCTGGAGAACCTCAAGCGCATTCCTACCGCCGACACCGACATCGTGATGGAAGCACCGGCATCGCCAGAACGGTCAGAACGGCCGGATGCGCCCAACGCGCCGGCAGGACCGGACGGCGACGACACAGCCCCCTCCGACGTCGGCCTCAGCGACCTGGTCGTCCGCTACGCCCAAGGTCGGCCGTTGCGTCTTAATCTGGCCCTCGACGACGGCGGCAGCCGTGCCACCGGCCGGCGCCAGGGCACCGCCACCGTCTCGTGGGACAACCCCCTGGGCCTGGACGACATGCTGTATTTCAGCGCGGGTCGCGGCCTGGAGCAGCAAGACGTCCACGGAACCCGCTCCACCACCCTCAACTACGCGCTGCCCTGGGGTTACTGGCTGTTCGGCGCTACCGCCAGCCGCAACCGGTATCACCAGTCGGTCCCCGGGGCCAACCAGGATTACGTCTACAGCGGCGCCAGCAGCAACGCGGAGCTTCGCGTGCAGCGCACGGTCTGGCGCGACGCTTCTGCCCGGACCAGCGCAGGGCTCAAGACCTTCCGCCGAAGCTCGGCCAACTTCATCGACGACACCGAGATCGAGGTGCAGCGCCGCATCACCGGCGGCTGGGAGGCCAGTCTGGCTCATCACCATTTCATCGGCGAAGCCGTGCTGGATGCCAGCCTGGCCTGGCGCCAGGGCACGGGAGCCTACGGTGCGTTGCCGGCGCCGGAGGAGGCTTTCGGCGAAGGCAGTTCGCGCATGCGGCTGGCCGTTGCCGATATCGCCGTGATTCAGCCTTTGGCGGTGGCCGGGCAGCGCCTGCGGCTATCCAGCATCTGGCATGCGCAGTGGAACCGCACGCCGCTGACCCCGCAGGACCGCATCGCCATCGGCTCGCGCTATACGGTGCGCGGTTTCGATGGCGAAACTTTTCTGATGGGCGAGCGCGGCTGGTTTCTGCGCAACGAAATTGCCGGCACGGTCGCGGCCGGCCAGGAAGCCTATGTGGGACTGGATGCCGGGCGGGTGGGCGGCCCTTCGACGGCGAGGCTGGCCGGGCGCGGGCTGGTCGGTGGGGTGCTGGGTCTGCGCGGCACCTGGCGCTCGCTGAGCTACGACGTGTTCGTCGGCAAGCCCCTGCACAAGCCGGATTCCTTGCGCACCGCACGGACCACCGTGGGGTTCAACGCGTCCTGCAGTTTTTGACGGGTCGCGCGCAGCAAGGCGTCGTGCGAGCGAACGACCGACACCTGCGACTGCCGGGAGACGCCGAACACTGGCTGGTGAATCAGCCGATCAGCCGATCAGCCGATCAGCCGATCAGAAAATCAGGCAGCCGAAGGTGTCAGCACCTTCTGCAGTTCGCCGGACTGGTACATCTCCATCATGATGTCCGAGCCGCCGACGAACTCGCCGCGCACGTACAGCTGGGGGATGGTGGGCCACTGGCTGAAGGTCTTGATGCCCTGGCGAATTTCGTCGTCTTCGAGCACGTTGACGGTCTTGACCGACTTGGCATCGACGCCGCAGGCCTTCAGGACCTGGATGGCACGGCCGGAAAATCCGCACTGCGGGAAACTCGCGTTGCCCTTCATGAAGAGAACCACGTCGTTGGATTGGACGATATCGGCGATACGTTGTTGGGCTTCGCTCATAAGAGACTCCTCGCGGGGGGGCTGGATGTAGGGACGACTGAAAACAGATGCGGAATTATCCGCGCAGCGGCAAGCGGCCGCCGGAACAGCGTTGGTTTCCGCCGAAGTCGGTACGGCTTTGCACTTCTTCAAGACCTGCCGCCGAAAGCAGCCCCCTGACAGCGTCGGCCTGGTCCCAACCGTGCTCCAGCAGCAACCAGCCGCCATCGCACAGCCGCGCAGGCGCGCCGGCGACGATGGCACGCAGATCGTCCAGGCCGTCGGGGCCGGATGTCAGCGCGCTCAGGGGTTCGTGTCGCAGGGCGTCGAGATGGCGGTCGCCCTCGGCGATGTAGGGCGGGTTGGACAGCACAAGTTCGTAGCGGCCGTCCGGCGCGCCGCCGAACCAGTCGCCGGCGAAAAAACGCACGGGCAAGCCCAGACGCGCCGCGTTGGCGCGGGCGACGTGCAGTGCGTCCTCGCTGGCATCGACCGCATCCACCGACGCCATCGGGCGGTTGGACGAGACGGCCAAGGCGATCGCACCGCTGCCGGTGCCGAGGTCCAGCACCCGTGCGGCCCGTCCGTCGGGCAATAGCTCCAGCGCCCAGTTCACCAGCGTCTCGGTGTCGGGGCGCGGCACCAGCACACGCGCATCGACCTGCAAGGGCAGGCCGAAGAATTCCTTTTCGCCGAGCAGGTAGGCGACCGGTTCACCCGCGGCGCGGCGTCGAAGCAAGGCCGCGAACATCGGCCATTCGGCCTGCACGGGATCGCGGTCGTGAGCCAGCAGCCAGGCGCGGTCGCCAGGCGCGCGGCCCAGCGTGGCGAGCAGCAGCATTTGCGCGTCCAGCCGGTCTACGCCGACGACTGCGGCATGGCGCAGGGCGTCGGCGATGGTGGATACGGTGGATAAGGTCGGCAGGGCGTCCATCAGCCCGCGGCGCCCACTTCGAGTTCTGCCAGTTGCTCGGCCTCGCGGGCATGTTGCATCGCGTCCAGCACTTCCTGCAGGTCGCCTTCCATGATGAAGCCGAGCTTGTAGAGGGTGAGGTTGATGCGGTGGTCGGTGAGCCGGCCCTGGGGGAAGTTGTAGGTGCGGATGCGGTCGCTGCGGTCGCCGCTGCCGATCAGGCCCTTGCGCATGGCGGCGTCCTTGGCGGCGCGCTCGGCGCGGTCTTTTTCCTGGATCCGGGCGCTCAAGACCTGCAGGGCCTTGGCCTTGTTGCGGTGTTGGCTGCGGTCGTCCTGGCACTCGGCGACGATGCCGGTCGGGATGTGGGTGATGCGCACCGCCGAGTCGGTCTTGTTGATGTGCTGGCCGCCGGCGCCCGATGCGCGGTAGGTGTCGATGCGCAGGTCTGCGGGGTTGATCTGCACCGCGACGGCTTCGTCGGGCTCGGCCAGCACCGCGACGGTGCAGGCGCTGGTGTGGATGCGGCCCTGGGTTTCGGTGGCGGGCACGCGCTGCACCCGGTGGCCGCCGGATTCGAAACGCAGCCGGCCGAAGGCGTTGTCGCCCTCGATGCGAAAGACGATTTCCTTGTAGCCGCCGATTTCGCTGTCGCTGGCGCTGACGACCTCGGATTTCCAGCCCACGCGCTCGAAATAGCGGGTGTACATGCGCGCCAGGTCGCCGGCGAAGAGGGCCGATTCGTCGCCGCCGGTGCCCGCGCGGATTTCCAGGAAGGCATTGCGTTTGTCCTCGGGATCCCTGGGCAGCAGCAGGCGCTGCAGCTCGGCCTCGAGCTGCGTCAGTTCGGTCTCGGCCGAGGCGATTTCCTCGGCTGCCATCTCGGCCATGTCGGGGTCGGCGAGCATCTCGCGGGCGCCTTCCAGGTCGGATTCGCGCTGTTTGCAGCGAGCGTAGCGGCCGGCGATCTGGGTGACTTCGGCGTGCTCGCGCGACAGCACGCGGTACTGGGCCATGTCGCCCATGATGTCCTCGCGCGAAAGCAGGAAGTCGAGCTCTTCGAGGCGCACGGCGTAGCGGTCGAGCTGGTTGCGGAGAAAGTCTTTCACGGGGCGGTTCCGGCGTGCCGGGCGGCACGCGAAGAGAAATCGGGAAGAAAGGGGCCGGCGAAGAGCGGCTGAAAGCGGCAAAAGGCGGCGAATGCGACGCGCCCTGCGGCGCCTCGCGGGCAGCGGCGAGCGCCGCTAGAGCTTGTCGCGCGAAGCGGGCGCTTCGGAGCGCAGGAAGATGCGCGAGATGGTCTGCGCGGTGGCTTCGCGCTGGGTCGGGTCGCCGGCATGCAGCTCGGCCATGGCGCCGTGCAGCATCTTCTGGGTCAGGCCGCGGGTGAGGGCTTCAAGCACCGCATCGACGTCTTCGCCACGTGCCAGCTGCTTGCGGGCGCGGGCGATTTCCGCGGCACGCCAGGTGTCGGCCTGGGAGTTCAGCTGGCGGATCAGCGGCACCGTGCCGCGCACCGGATCGCGCTGGTCGAGCCAGTGCAGGAAGTTCTGCACACCGGTGTCGATGATGGATTCGGCCTGCGCCACGGCAGCCTGCCGGTGTGCCTGGGCGGTCTGCACCACGCCGGCGAGGTCGTCAACGGTGTACAGGTAGATATCTTCCAGCGCCTTCACTTCGGGTTCGATGTCGCGCGGCACGGCCAGGTCGACCATGAACATGGGGCGGTGCTTGCGTTTCTTCAGCGCTCGCTCGACAGCCCCCAGGCCGATGATCGGCAGCGAACTCGCGGTGCAGCTGATGACGGCGTCGAATTCGTGCAGGCGCTCGGGCAGGTCGGCCAGGCGCATCACCTCGCCGTTGAATTTGGTGGCGAGGCGCTCGCCGCGCTCCAGGGTGCGATTGGCGATGGCGATGCTCTTGGGGTTGCGCGCCGCGAAGTGGGTGGCGGCCAGTTCGATCATTTCGCCGGCGCCGACGAAGAGGATGCGGATCTTGCCCAGGTCTTCGAACAGCTGGCCCGCCAGGCGAACCGCGGCGGCGGCCATGCTGATGGAATGCGCGCCGATCTCGGTGGAGCTGCGCACCTCCTTGGCGACCGCGAATGAGCGCTGGAACAACTGGTTCAGGGTGCTGCCGAGGGCGCCGGCGTCTTCGGCGGCGCGCACCGCGTCTTTCATCTGTCCGAGGATCTGCGGCTCGCCGAGCACCATGGAATCGAGCCCGCTGGCCACGCGGAAGGCGTGGCGGGCGGCGGGGCCGTCCTGCAGGGAGTAGGCGTGGGAGCGCAGCAAGGCGGGGGAAACACCGCCGGCCTGGGCCAGCCAGTTGAAGGTGTGGTCGAGCGCGGCCGTGTCGCCGGCGCAATACACCTCGGTGCGGTTGCAGGTCGAGAGGATGGCCGCCTCGACCGACGGGTGGCGCTGCTGGCCGCTGCCGAAAGACTGGCGCAGGCCGTGCAGCGTCGGGGCGATCTGGTCGAGCGCGAACGCGAACCTGCCGCGCAGATCGAGCGGCGCTGTCGTGTGATTGAGACCAAGGGCCCAGACTGCCATCTGCGGATTATAAAATTTGTGGCAATTTGTTGAACGAACTCGGGACATGCCCGAGGCTATTGCTGCGATTAGCGCTGCCGATGACCCTCTTCACCTTCTCCGGCCACCTTGTCAATTTTTGCCTGCCCGCCCTCTGGATGGCCGGTGCCGCAGTGCTGTGCGGCGGCCTGGTGCTGCCGGCTGGCAAGGCCCGCTGGCCGCGCCGCCTGGCTTGCGATTTCGCGGTCGGCCTGGCGGTATTGGTCGCCGGGCTGCTGCTGTTCGGCAGCGACGGGAAGATGGCGACCTGGGCCGCCCTGGTGGTGGCGGTGGCGGTCAGCGAGTGCCTTCTGCGTGGCGCCTGGCGGCGCTGACGGCCGGCATCGGACGGCGGCGGTCAGTCGAGCAGCTGGCGCGATTTGAGTTGTGCAAACCAGGCCTCGTAGCCAGCCTGATTGAGGTGCAGGCCGTCGCCGGTGAATTCGCGGGTCAGCTGGCCGCCGGCCGCCAAGGTGGTGTTCATGTCGACGAAGGTGCAGCGCCCGGTCTGCTCGCACAGCTGGCGCAGCCTGGTATTGAGGCGGGCCACTTTTTCGTTGATCGCGAGATTGACCGGCTGCGTCACGTACAGCGTCGATTCGACATAGATTTTGCGGTTGCCGCCGTCCAGTTCCGACAGGATTTGCCGGTAGGTGGCGAAAACATCGTCCGGCGCCCGGCCGCGCAGCAGGTCGTTGATGCCGGCCATGATGAAAACCTTGGGCGGCCTGGCTGCCAGCAGCGCGCCCAGGCGGTTCAGCATGCCTTCGGTGGTGTCGCCGCTGATGCCCAGGTTGAGCACCCGCTGGTTGGGAAAGTAATTGGCCCACAGCCCGCCTTCGGTGATGCTGTCGCCGAGCAACGCGACCGTCGGGCTGGTGACCGGCGCGGGCGGGGCGGCCCGGGCCTTGTCCAGGAAACGGGGCGCGAAGGCGGCCGACAGGGCGGCTACGGCACAGGCGACGAAGACGAGCTTTTTCATGCGGGCGGCGCAGCGGGTGCGAAGAGGTCAATGCGGTCCGTGATGATGCCATCGACGCCGAAACCCCCGAGCCGCGCCGCCGCTTCGGCCTCGTTCACGGTGTATGCCAATGCCTTCAGTCCGCTGAGCTGGGTCTGGTGCACGGCGGCGGCGGTCCATTCGGTGTGTTTGTTGACGACTGCCACGCAGCCCAGCGAACGGGCCTGATCGAGCCAGCCGCCCCGCAGGTTTTCCAGCAGCAGGCCTCGCGGCAGGTGCGCGGCGGTGGCGCGTGCGCCCTCCAGCGCCGCGGGCTTGAAGGAGGTGAGCAGTGGCGGCACCGGCTGGTCTTTCCACAGCTCTGCCGCCAGGACCGCGACCGCCTCGCCGGTGGCACGCTCGTGGCCGGGCGTGGGCTTGATCTCGATGTTGAGCAAATAGCCGTTGCGCAGGCAGAAGCGCGCCACGTTTTCCAGTGTCGGCACCGGCTCGCCGGCATAGCTGCGCGAATGCCAGCTGCCGGCGTCCAGACGTGCCAGCGCCGACCAGGGCAGGTCGCCGGCGACGAGATCGGCCCCGCTGGTGGTGCGCGGCAGGGTGCTGTCGTGCAGCAGGAAGGGAACGCCGTCGGCGCTGAGCTTGGCGTCGCACTCGAACATGCGCCAGCCGTGGTCTGCGCCCAGCCTGAAAGCGGCCAGCGTGTTTTCGGGCGCCAGCTTGCCGGCGCCCCGGTGGGCGATCCAGTACGGATAGGGCCAGGCCGGCGGCGTCACAGGCGTTTGCCGCTGGTGGCGTCGAACCGGTGGAGGCGATCGGGGCGCGCGAGGATGGCGCAGCGGTCGCCTGGTTGCGGCACCGGCGCGTTTTCGGCGATGCGCACGATGAGGCTGTCGTCGCCGATGCGGCCGTAGACCAGGCGCTCGGCACCCAGCAACTCGACCGTGTCGACCACCATGTTCCAGGCGCCGGGCGTGCCGTCGGCCACCATGTCCAGATGCTCCGGACGAATACCGGTGATGGCGCCGGGCTGCCCGCCGGGCGCCGCCTTGAGCAGGTTCATCGGCGGCGAGCCGATGAAGCTGGCGACGAAGGTGGACGCGGGCCGGTGGTACACCTCTTCGGGCGTGCCGAACTGTTCGGCGCGGCCGGCGTTCATCACCAGCATGCGTTGGGCGAGTGTCATCGCCTCGACCTGGTCGTGGGTCACGAACAGCGAGGTGATGCCCAGTTCGCGGTGCAGCTTCTGGATCTCGATGCGGGTCTGCGCGCGCAGCTTGGCATCGAGGTTGGACAGCGGCTCGTCGAACAAAAAGACCTGCGGCTGGCGCACGATGGCGCGGCCCATGGCCACGCGCTGGCGCTGCCCGCCGGAGAGTTCACGCGGACGGCGTTCCAGCAGGTGGCCCAGCTCCAGGATGGCGGCCGCACGGTCCACGCGCTGGCGGATCTCCTCCTTGGGCTGGCCGGCGATCTTCAGGCCGTAGGCCATGTTGTCGAACACGCTCATGTGCGGATACAGCGCGTAGTTCTGGAACACCATGGCGATGTCGCGCTGGGCGGGTTCCAGTTCGTTGACGACGCGTTCGCCGATGCAGATCTCGCCGTCGGAGATGTCCTCGAGGCCGGCGACCATGCGCAGGAGGGTCGACTTGCCGCAGCCCGAAGGGCCGACGATGACGATGAATTCGCCGTCCGATATTTCGGCGTCGATGCCGTGGATGACCTGCAGCGCCTTGGGGCCGCGGCCGTAGCGCTTGATGACGTTGCGGAAAGAGAGAGTTGCCATTTGCGTGTTTATTTTTCCGTGTCGACCAGTCCGCGCACGAACCATTTCTGCATGGCGACGACCACGATGGCCGGCGGCAGCATGGCCAGCAGCGCGGTGGCCATCACGATGTTCCATTCGTTTTGCGAGTCGCCGCCGGCGATCATGCGTTTGATGCCGATCACCACCGGGTACATGTCTTCGCTGGTGGTGGCCAGCAGCGGCCACAGGTACTGGTTCCAGCCGTAGATGAACTGGATCACGAACAGGGCGGCCATGGCGGTACGCGACAGCGGCAGCAGCACGTCGAAGAAGAAGCGCATCGGCCCGGCGCCGTCCATGCGCGCCGCCTCGACGAGTTCGTCGGGCACCGTCATGAAGAACTGGCGAAACAGGAAGGTGGCGGTGGCCGAGGCGATCAGCGGCACGGTGAGGCCGGCGTAGCTGTTTAGCATGCCCAGGTCGCTCAGCACCTGGTAGGTGGGCAGGATGCGAACTTCGACCGGCAGCATCAGCGTGATGAAGATCATCCAGAACACCAGCTTCTTGAAGGGGAAGCGGAAGTACACGATGGCGAACGCCGACAGCAGCGAGATGGCGATCTTGCCGAGCGAGATCACCAGCGCGGATACCAGGCTGACCCACATCATGCGGGCCACCGGCGCATGCGAGCCGGCGCCGGTGTCGCGGCCGAAGAGCGCGGCCGAATAGGTTTCCCAGAAGTAGTTGCCGGGGAGCAGCGGCATCGGCAGCTGCACGATGTCTTCCGGCCGGTGCGTCGAGGCGACGAAAGCCAGGTACAGCGGGAAGGCCACGATGAGCACGCCGAGCACCATCACCAGATGGGACAGCACCGTGAGGGCGGGGCGACGGTCGACCATCAGTAATTCACTTTCTTTTCGACATAGCGGAACTGGAACACGGTGAGCACCACCACGATGAACATCAGCACCACCGACTGGGCAGCCGAGCCGCCCAGGTCCATGGCCTTGAAGCCGTCGTAGTACACGCGGTAGACCAGGATGGAGGTGTCCTTGCCCGGGCCGCCCTGGGTGGCCGCGTCGACGATGCCGAATGTGTCGAAGAAGGCGTACACCACGTTCATCACCAGCAGGAAGAAGGTGGTGGGCGAGATCAGCGGCAGCTGGATGCTCCAGAAGCGCCGCCACGGCCCCGCACCGTCGATGGCCGCGGCCTCGATCAGCGACTTGGGAATGGACTGCAACCCGGCCACGAAGAACAGGAAGTTGTAGGAAATCTGCTTCCAGACGGCGGCCAGAACGATCAGCGTCATGGCCTGGTCGCCGTTGAGCAGGTGGTTCCAGTCATAGCCCAGCTTGCCCAGCGCATAGGCCACTACGCCCAGGGCCGGCGAGAACATGAAGACCCACAGCACGCCGGCCACCGCCGGCGCCACCGCGTACGGCAGGATCAGCAGCGTGCGATAGGCCAGCACGCCCTTCACGACGCGGTCGGCGAAGATCGCCAGCAGCAGCGAGAGCGTGATGCCCAGCACCGCCACCAGCACCGAGAACATGGCCGTCGTCTTGAAGGTGTCGAGGTAGCCGGGATCGGAGAACAGACGCTGGAAATTCTCCAGGCCGACCCATTCGGTGGAGGTGCCGAACGCGTCCTGTTGTTGCAGGGACTGCAGCACCGCCTGCGCGGCGGGCCAGAAGAAGAAGACGCAGATGACGGCCATCTGCGGCGCGATCAGCAGCCAGGGCAACCACGACGAACGAAACTGGACGCGTTTTTCCATCGCTTGCCCGATCAGCCCTTGTTGGCTTTTTGGAAGCGCTCGAGTTGCTCGTTGCCGCGCTTGACGATGCTGCCCAGTGCTTCCTTCGGGGTCTTCTTGCCACCCCAGACCTGTTCGAGTTCTTCGTCCTCGATGGTGCGGATCTGCACGTAGTTGCCCAGGCGGATACCGCGGCTCTTGTCGGTGACCTTGCGGATCATCTGGGTCACGGCGACGTCGGTCCCCGGGTTCTTGGCATAGAAGCCGGAGCTTTCGGTGAGCTTGTAGGCCGCCATCGTGACCGGCAGGTAGCCGGTGCGCTGGTGGCTGGCCGACTGCACCTCGGGCCGCGAGATGAAGTCGAAGAAGGCCGCGACGCCCTTGTATTGATCGGGCTTCTTGTTGGCCATCACCCACAGGCTGGCGCCGCCGATGACGGTGTTCTGCGGTGCGCCCTGCACGTCTGGGTAGAAGGGCAGGGGAGCCAGGCCGTAGGCGAACTTGGCGTTCTTGGCGACGTTGCCGTAGAAGCCCGACGACGTATTGATCATGGCGCACTCGCCCGACACGAAGCTGGCTTCAGGCACGTTGGTGCGGCCCTTGTAGACGAACAGGCCCTGCTTGGCCATGTTGGCGAGGTTTTCGATATGGCGCAGGTGCAGCGGCGAATCGACCTTGAGGCGCGCATCCATGCCCTGCAGGCCGTTGCTCTTGGTGGCGTATTCCACGTTGTGCCAGGACGAGAAGCTCTCCAGCTGGGTCCAGCCTTGCCATGCGGTGGTGAAAGGGCACCTGTGGCCGCTGGCCTTGAGCTTGGCGGCGGCGGCCACCACTTCGGGCCAGGTCGAAGGCGCGCGATCGGTCGGCAGGCCGGCGGCCTTGAAGGCGTCCTTGTTGAAGTAGAAGATGGTCGTCGAACTGTTGAACGGAAAGCTCAGCATCTGGCCGTTGGGGGCGGTGTAGTAGCCGGCGACGGCGGAGATGTAGGCGTTCTGGTCGAACTTGAGGCCGGCGTCCTGCATGACCTTGGTGACCGGCACGATGGCGCCTTTGCTTGCCATCATGGTGGCGGTGCCCACCTCGAACACCTGGAGGATGTCCGGTGCGTTGCCGGCACGGAATGCCGCGATGGCGGCGGTCATGGACTCGTCGTAGGCACCCTTGTAGGTCGGCACGATGCGGTATTGCTTCTGGCTTTCGTTGAACTGCCGGGCCAGGTCGTTGACCCATTCGCCGTTGACGGCGGTCATCGAGTGCCACCACTGGATGTCGGTCTGGGCGATTGCGCCGGTGGCGGTGCCGGCCGCCACGGCCACAGCCAGCGCGAGGGACTTGAACTTCATTCTGGAACTCCTGGATGTATGAGGCAAACCGGTCATCGTGGATCGCGTTCGTGACGGTTGCGTGTCGATTGTGTGACAGATATTTTGCCGGGCCGCGAGAGTCGCGCCTCAGCGGGCAAACCCTTCGCGCCAAGACCCTCTCTCGGCTGTTGATGCGCGGCGACGGTCGGCGCCCTATCTCCTACCTGCATGCTAGGATTTCCGGCAATTTTTGACCCGCTTCAGTTAGGACACCATGACAAAAACATCGCTCGACAAAGCCAAGATCAAGATTCTGTTGCTGGAGGGCGTGCATCCCTCCGCCGTCGAAACGCTGCGCGCCGCCGGATATTCGCAGATCGACACGGCGCCCAAGGCGCTGCAGGGCGACGAACTGAAGGCGCGGCTGTCCGATGTGCATTTTCTGGGCATCCGCTCGCAGACCCAGTTGACGGCCGACGTGCTGGCCCACGCCCCCAAGCTGGCCGCCGTGGGCTGCTTCTGCATCGGCACCAATCAGGTCGATCTGTCGGCCGCCCGCGAGCGCGGCATTGTGGTCTTCAACGCGCCGTACTCCAACACCCGCTCGGTGGCCGAACTGGTGCTGGCCGAGGCCATCCTCCTGCTGCGCGGCATTCCCGAGAAAAACGCGCTGGCGCATCGCGGGGGCTGGTTGAAATCGGCCACCAATTCGTACGAGATTCGCGGCAAGACACTGGGCATCGTCGGCTACGGCTCCATCGGCACGCAGCTGTCGGTGCTGGCCGAGGGCCTGGGCATGCACGTCGCCTTCTACGATGTGGTGAGCAAGCTGCCGCTGGGCAATGCGCGCCAGGTGCCTTCCCTGCGCGACCTGCTGGCCCAGAGCGACATCGTCACGCTGCACGTGCCCGAGACGCCGGCGACGCAGTGGATGATCGGCCAGAGCGAGATCACCGCCATGAAGCAGCATTCGATCCTGATCAACGCCTCGCGGGGCACGGTGGTCGACATCGATGCGCTCGCCCAGGCATTGCGCGACAAGAAGCTGCTGGGCGCTGCGCTGGATGTGTTTCCCAAGGAGCCGGGCAGCAACACCGAGGCTTTCGAGTCGCCCCTGCGCGGCCTGGACAACGTCATCCTGACGCCGCACATCGGCGGTTCGACCATGGAAGCGCAAGCCAACATCGGCCTGGAGGTGGCCGAGAAGCTGGTGCGCTACAGCGATACCGGCACCACGACGTCTTCGGTCAACTTTCCCGCCGTGGCGCTGCCGGCGCACCCGGGCAAGCACCGGCTGCTGCATATCCACGAGAACAAGCCGGGCGTGCTGTCGGAAATCAACCGCATCCTGTCGGACAACCAGATCAACATCGCCGCGCAGTTCCTGCAGACCGACGAACGCATCGGCTACGTGGTGATCGACATGGACGCGGCTTCGTCCGAGGTGGCGCAACAGAAGCTGGCCACGGTGGCCGGAACCATCCGCAGCCGGGTGCTGTTCTAGTCTTTCCTCGGGAGGACTGCCGCGGTCCCCGGGGGTGCGGACTTCATGTCTGCCAAACCGCCGGGGGGGAGGGGCGTTGCGTTGCCGCGGCGCTGAAGCAACCGTCGCGCTTGCGCGCCGCGCGGCCTTCGGAGAGCTGCGAAATGTCAGGCCCTGAGCACGCGGTTCTTGCCGGTGCGCTTTGCCAGGTACATGGCCTGGTCGGCGCGTTTCACCGCATCGAAAGGGTCTTCGTGCGCGGCCACCTGGGCCACGCCGGCGCTGAAGGTGATCAGCACCTTGTCATTGTTCTGCATGAAGAACCGGCGCGTCAGCTCGCGCTGCAGGCGCTGCATCGCTTCGACGCCGGCCTCGACCGCGGTGTCAGGCAGCAGCACCACGAATTCTTCGCCGCCGTAGCGGGCCAGTACGTCCTGCGGCCGCATGGCCTCGCGGGCCACGCGCGCCAGGTGCACCAGCGCGGCGTCGCCGCCGTCGTGGCCGATCCGGTCGTTGAGCAGCTTGAAGTTGTCGATGTCCAGCAGTGCCACGCAGAGCGGCGCGATGGCTTGGCCCTGGTGGGCGCCGGCTCGGCGTGCGCGGGAAATTTCGCGCTCCAGCGCCTCGTCCATGCCTTTGCGATTGAGTGCGCCGGTGAGTGGATCGTGGCGGGCTTCGGCGCTGGCTTTTTCCAGCGCCACGCGCAGCCGGCCGACGTCTTCCTGCGCCTCTTCGCTGCGCTGCCGCAGCGTCTGCAGGTCGTCGCGGGTATTGCGGCTGTCCAGCGCCATGGCGCGGGTGGCGCCGATGACTTCCTGCAGCACGGGCGTGATTTCCTCGATGCTGCGGGCCGAGCCGAGGCGCTCCGCGGCGCCCTCGATCTTGTCGTGGTAGACGCCGCTTTTCTCGGTCATGTTGGAGAGCCGGTCGATGAAGGCCGTGAGCATTTCCTTCATCTGCTCCTGCGCCTCGACGGTGCGCGAGCGCGTCTCGGTCTGCTTGAAGATCACGTCGCGCAGGCGGGTCTGCAACTCGTCGAGCTTGCGCAACTCCAGCGGCGGGGTGGCGGCCGCGAGCAGCGCTTCGGCCTGGCCTTGCAGCCATTTGTCGTCCGCGCTCAGCACGGCGATGTTGCGAAAGAGCTCGTGCAACGCGTTGAGCAGCGCGCCGCGGATGGCGCTCTGAGCCTCGGTCGCGAACGACAGGCGAAAGCCGAAATTGGACAGCAACACCTTGAGTTCGGCCGGTGGCGTGCCGGGCTGGCGCAACGCGAGGGCGACCTGTTGTGCCTGTTCGCTGACGCGCGGATCGTCGGCCGAAGCCGCCGGCGTGATGTATTCGATCAGCCGTGCGACCTGTTCCAGCACTTCGGCGGGCAGGGCGGCGGCGGCGTCGTCGGCGACGGTCGGGATGCCGACGGGCGCCGCCGGCGCGACTGCCGGCTCGGCGCGATCGCCCCGATCGGATCGCTCGGCCCGATCTGCAACTGCCGGCTCGGGGCCCGCCGGCCCGCCCGCGCTCTGGCCGAGTCCGAGGTTGGCATAACCGACGATGGCGCGTTGCAGTTCGGCCCAGCTCTTCTGTGCGATCGCGCCCTCGAACTGGGTCAGCAGCCGTTTCTGCGCCGCGCTCTGGCCCGGCAGGACCCGCAGGATGCCGCGCAGCGGACTGTCGGGGAAGGAGGCGCCGGAGCGCGTGCCGGCGATCTCGTCGTAGATCATCCGGTAGTTGTCCGGCGTCGGCGGCAGCCGGCGAATGGCCAGCTGCTTGAAGGTCTCTCGCGCGGTTTCGGCTGCTTTACGGTCGGGCATGGTCGAAGGGTGCGGGTAGATCAGGTCCGCTGCAACAGCGCCGAGATGTCTCGCGCCGCGCTCAGCAGTTCGGGTAGCACATCTTCGTGCAGACGGGCGATGCTGTCTCGAGCATAAGCGGCGCCGACATTGAGTGCCGCGACGGTGCGGCCGGCGCGGTCGAAAATGGGCGCGGCGATCGACACCAGGCCGGTTTCGAGTTCCCGGTCGTTCACCGCGAAGCCCTGGCGCTGCGCGGTCCGCACCGCCGCAATCAAAGCCTGCGGGTCGGTCCGGGTGTGTTCGGTCAGCGCAGCGGGCGGATGGCGGTGCGCCAGCGCCAGCAAGGCTGCGTCGTCGAGGTCGGCCAGCAGCATGCGGCCGAGCGAGGTGGAGAAGGCCGGCAGCCGGCTGCCCGCGCCCAGCGTCACCCGCATGACCTTGCGGGTGGGCACGCGCAGCATGTAGACGATCTCGTGGCCGTCGAGCACCGCGATGGAGCTGGAGTCCTTCACCCGCTCGACGAGGCGCTCGACGATAGGCTCCGACAGGTGCCAAAGCGGTTGCGAGGACAGATACGAAAAGCCCAGGTCGAGGATTTTGGGCGTGAGCCAAAACTGACGGCCGTCCGTGGCGGCGTAGCCCAGCGATTGCAGCGTCAGCAGTACCCGGCGGGCGCCCGCGCGGGTGAGGCCTGCGGCGGCGGCCACCTGGGTGATGGTCTGGCGCGGCGCATCGGCGCTGAAACTGCGGATGACCTCCAACCCGCGCGCGAAAGACTGCACGTAGGTGTCGCCGGGAACCGGCGCTGCGGCGGCGTCGTCTGGCGCAGGGGGCGGCGGCGCTGCCACGGCTTTCAGTCGACGCTGGCGCCGCTGGCCTTCACCACCTGCTGGTACTTGGCCAGCTCGGAGTGCATGAAAGCGTCGAAGGCGGCCGGCGTGGTGGCGACCGGCTCAGCCAGCAGGCTGGCGAAACGGGTTCTGGTCTCCGGCGAATTCAGCGCGTCGACGAAAGCCCGGTTGAGGCGCGCGATGATCTCCGGCGGCGTCTGGGCTGGCGCGACGAGGCCCCACCAGGTGTCGATGGCGAAGCCCTTGAGGGTGTCTGATACGGGCGGCACGTCCGGCAGCGCGGTGCTGCGCTGCGCGGTGGTGACCGCGATGGCCTTGAGCTTGCCGGAGCGGATATTGGGGGCGGCGGTGGCGAGGTTGTCGAAATTGAAATCGACCTGGCCCGACAGCAGCGCCAATTGCGCCGGGCTGCCGCCGTTGTACGGAATGTGCACCGCGTAGATGCCCGCGCGCTGCTTGAACATCTCGCCCGCCAGGTGGCCTGCGCTGCCGTTTCCGCCGCTGCCGTAGTTGAGCTTGCCGGGGTTGCGCTTGCCGTAGGCGATGAGGTCGGCGACGGTGTGGATGCCGAGCCGCTGCGCGGCCTCGGCGTTCATCACCAGCACGTTGGGTACCCGCACCATCTGCGTGATGCCGGTGAAATCCCGGGCGGCATCGAAAGGCATGTGTTTGTACAGCCAGGGGTTCACCGCATGGGTGGCGGTGGCGGACAGGCCGATGGTGAGACCGTCCGGCGCCGCCTTGGCGACGAAATCGGCGCCGATGTTGCCGCCGGCGCCCGGCTTGTTGTCGACGATCACCGGGCCCAGGCTGTCCTTGACCCGCTCGGCCAGGATGCGGGACGTCACGTCCAGAGGGCCGCCCGCCGCGTAGGGCACGATCAGGCGGATCGGCCGACCGCCCATCTGCGCGAATGCGGCGCCGGGCACGGCCAGAGCGGCGGCGGTGGCGGAAAGGATCAGTCGGCGGCGATGCATGGCGGGTCTCCTCAGGCCTGGTGTTTGTCGGCTTCGCTGGTGAAGGCGTCGGCGTAGAACTCGTCTTTTGGCAGGCCGCGCTGCGCCACATACGCGGCCTGGGCCGATTCGACCACGATGGGTGCGCCGCAGGCGTACACCTGGTAGCCGGAGAGGTCGGCGAAGTCTTCGAGCACCGCCTGGTGCACGAAGCCTGCGCGGCCGGCCCAGGCGTCTTCGGGCTGGGCGTTGGACACCACCGGGACGTAGGTCAGGTTGGGCATCTCGGCGGCTTGCTGCAGCACCCAGTCGTTCAGGTAGAGGTCTGCCGGGCGGCGGCCGCCCCAGTACAGCGTGACCGGGCGCTGGCTGCCTTTGTGGCGCAGCTGTTCGACCAGCGCCTTGATGGGCGCGAAGCCGGTGCCGGACGCCAGCAGGACGATGGGTTTGTCGGTGTCTTCGCGCAGGTAGAAGCTGCCGAAGGGTCCTTCGCAGCGCAGGATGTCGCGTTCTTTCAGGGTGGTGAAGACCTGGTCGGTGAACTTGCCGCCGGGCATGTGGCGGATGTGCAGTTCGACGCTCGGGCCGGTTTCGTCCTGGCGGTGCGGCGCGGTGGCCATCGAGTAGGCCCGGCGGCTGCCGTCGCGCAGGATGAACTCGATGTACTGGCCGGCGTGGTAGCGCAGGTTTTCGGTGGCCGGCAGCTGCAGGCGTACCAGCATGACGTCAGCGGATTTCTTCTCGAGCGCTGCCACGCGCGAGGGCATCTTGCGCACCGGGAAGGCGCTTTCGTCGGTGACGTGGCGCGACTCCAGCACCACGTCGGTGTGCGCGGTGGCGCGGCAGGTGAGGATCAGGCCCTGTGCCAGTTCGTCGGCCGACAGGGCCTTGGGCTGGTAGTCGGACATGCTGATTTCGCCCTGCAGCTTCTTGCACTTGCAGGAGCCGCAGGCGCCGTCCTTGCAGCCGTACGGCAGGCCGATGCCCTGGCGGATGGCCGCCGCGAGGATGGTTTCGTCGTGCAGGAGGTTGAATGCGCGGCCGCTGGGCAGCACGGAGACGGTGAGGCTCATCGCTGGTTATCCTCGGGGGCTTTTTCGCCCCCTTCATGTTCTGGTCGAGCCCGCGATTTTGCCTGCAAACCTCACCTCACCTTCCGGCGCGCTGCCGGCACGCTTCCGGCGCACCCGTCTGTTGATCGTCGGTTGCGGCGATGTCGGCCTGCGGGCGGCCAGTGCCGCGCCCGCCACGCTGCGCCTGCTGGCGTTGACTTCATCACCGGAGCGTCGGGCCGAGTTGCGCGCGCGTGGCATCGTGCCGCTGCTGGGCGACCTGGACCGGCCGGCCACGCTGCGCCGGCTCGCGGGAATCGCCCGACGGGTGCTGGTGCTGGCGCCGCCGCCGGGCCAGGGGGAGGGGGATCCCCGCACCGTGGCCTTGCTGCGGGCCTTGGCGCGGGGCCGCCGGCCGGCCGCGCTGGTATACGGCTCCACCAGCGGTGTTTACGGCGACTGCGGCGGTGCGCTCATCGACGAGACCCGCGCCCCGCGCCCCGCCACGGCGCGTGGCCGTCGCCGGGTGGCTGCCGAGCGGTCGGTGCGCGGCTTCGGGCGGGACGGCGGCGTACGGGTCTCGATCCTGCGGATTCCGGGCATCTACGCACCCGACCGCGAGGGCGGCACGCCCCGTGCGCGCCTGCTGCGCGGAACGCCGGTGCTGCGCCCCGAGGACGATGTTTTCACCAGCCACATCCATGCCGACGACCTGGCGCGCGCCTGCCTGGCGGCGCTGTGGCGGGGTGGGGCACAGCGCATTTACCACGTCAACGACGACACCCGCCTGAAGATGGGCGACTACTTCGCCCTGGCCGCGCGGCTGTACGGCATGCCGCCGCCGCCGCAGATCGACCGCGCCACGGCGGCGATTCAGCTGTCGCCGATGCAGATGAGCTTCCTGTCGGAGTCGCGCCAGCTGGACAACCGCCGCATGAAGGCCGAGCTGCGCCTGCGCCTGCGCTACCCCGGCGTAGCCGAGGGGTTGGCGAGCCCGTGCTGAGACAATCGCGGCCATGACAGAAGAACTTTCCCACGCCGAAACCCCTGCGTCCACGGCGGCCCCCGATCCGCTGCAAGCCATCTTTCCGAACGCCTTGCGGGTCGAATCGCTCGACCTGGAAGCCCAGGGCGTCGCCCGCCGGCCGGACGGCAAGGTGGTCTTCATCGAAGGCGCATTGCCGGGCGAGCTGGTCACCGCCAACGTGCACCGCAAGAAGAACAATTGGGAGTCCGCCAGCCTGGTGGCGGTGCACCGCGAGTCGTCGCAGCGGGTGCGCCCGGGCTGCCCGCATTTCGGCCTGCACCCCGGTGCCTGCGGCGGCTGCAAGATGCAGCATCTGCATGCCAGCGCGCAGGTGGCGGTGAAGCAGCGTGTGCTCGAGGACAACCTCTGGCACCTCGGCAAGACCCGCCCCGATCAGCTGCTGCGCCCCATCGAGGGCCCCACCTGGGGCTACCGCTGGCGCGCCCGGCTGTCGGTGCGGCACGTGGCTAAAAAGGGCACGGTCCTGATCGGCTTCCACGAACGCAAGAGCCGCTATATCGCCGACATGCAGCAGTGCCCGGTGCTGCCGCCCCATGTCGATGCCATGCTGATGCCGCTGCGCGCCCTGATCGGCTCGATGGACGCCCGCGACACCTGCCCGCAGATCGAGCTGGCCTGCGGCGACGCGGTGACGGCGCTGGTGCTGCGCCACCTGGAGCCGCTGTCCATGGCCGACCTCGGCCGCCTGCGCGACTTCGCCGCCGCCCACGCCGTCGCGGGCGTGCAGTGGTGGCTGCAGCCCAAGGGGCCGGACACGGTGCACCTGCTGGAGCCGGAACGCGCCGTGCAGCTGTCCTATGCGCTGCCCGAGTTCGGCATCGACATGCCTTTCAAGCCGACCGACTTCACCCAGGTCAATCCGCATATCAACCGGGTTCTGGTCGGCCGGGCGCTGCGGCTTCTGGATGTGAAGCCCGACGAGCGGGTCATCGACTGGTTCTGCGGACTCGGCAATTTCACCCTGCCGCTGGCGACCCGCGCGCGCCAGGTGCGCGGCATTGAAGGCAGCGACACGCTGGTGGCACGGGCGCGGGCCAACTATGCCCGCCACCAGGCGACCGGGCCGGTCAAGGCCCTGGCGCCGACCGATTTCATGGCGCGCAACCTGTTCTCGATGACTCCGGAGCTTCTGCTGAAAGACAAGGCGGCCGACAAGTGGCTGGTCGATCCGCCGCGCGAAGGCGCCTTCGCCCTGACGCGGGCGCTGGTCGACCTGTGCCGGCAGATGGCCGGGCTGGATCCCATCGGCACCGGCGAGGCCGAGGCAGGCGAGGATACGAAGAACACCAATCAGCCGGTAGAGCCCGCGACGCTCGTCGGCTGGACGCCGCCGAAACGCATCGTCTACGTAAGCTGCAATCCGGCCACCCTGGCGCGTGACGCGGGCCTGCTGGTGCATATGGGTGGCTACCGCTGCAGTTCGGCGGGCGCTGTGAACATGTTCCCGCACACCGCCCACGTGGAGAGCATTGCAGTATTCGACTTCGTCGGCCTGCCGGGGCATCTGCCGCAGCAGCCCTGACCGGCCTGCCAGGAGGCTAGAGCGGCGCCGCCTTGGCCTTGGGCTTGCGAGACGCGACCACCTTTTCGGTGTCCTTGTCGATGCCGGCTTCGGCTTCGACCGTCGCGGCAGCGGAGGGTGGCGCGATGGCCGAGGCCTGGCCGTCGATCTTGTTGTCGCGCATGTATTGGTCCATCTCCTTCCATCCCGCGAATACTGCCGACTTGCTCGCCTTGGTGTTGAGCGAGTAGCAGTCTTCGATGCCACGCAGGCCGTAGCGGCAGGCGCCGCCGATGGCCTTGGCATCGGCTTCGCGCTGGGCGATGCGGGGGTCGGGCTCCATGCCCGGGATTTCGCAGCCGGCGAGCAGCAGTGCGAGAACCGGTATGCCGAGAAGACGGGGGGACATGGTGTGGTCGTGAAGCGGGTGATTCCCAGGATTATCGGCAGCGCCACCGCCAACTGAAATGAAAAAAGGCCCCGGAGGGCCTTTTATCGTGGATCGCGGTTCGCTTAGTCGCGCTCGCCGCCGACGATTCCCAGGAGTGCCAGCAGGCTCTGGAACACGTTGAACAGGTCGAGGTACAGGGCCAGGGTGGCGCTGATGTAGTTGGTCTCGCCGCCGTCGATGATCTGCTTCAGGTCGTACAGCATGTAGGCGCTGAAGATGGCGATGGACGCCACCGAGATCGCCAGCATGGCGGCAGTCGAGGGGACGAACATGGCGATCACCGAAGCGATCAGCAGCACGATCACGCCGACGAACAGGAACTTGCCCATGCCCGACAGGTCGCGCTTGATGACCGACGCCAGGCTGGCCATGGCGAAGAAAACGCCTGCGGTGCCGGCGAATGCCGTCATGACCAGTGAGGCGCCGTTGGAGAAACCCAGCACCATGGCGATCATGCGGGACAGCATCAGGCCCATGAAGAAGGTGAAAGCCAGCAACACCGGCACGCCGGCGGCCGAGTTCTTCGTCTTCTGGATGGCGTACATGAAGCCGAACGCGCCGGCCAGGAACACCACCAGCCCCAACCCGCCGCTCAGCGAGCGGGTGATGCCGGTGGTCACGCCCACCCAGGCTCCCAGCACGGTCGGCAGCAGGCTCAGCGCCAGCAGCCAGTAGGTACTGCGCATGACACGCTGGCGCTCGTCGCGCTGTGCGCCAGCCCAGCCGTTGGCGGCGGTGCCGCCGTCGTATGTTTGTAGAGGTTCGCTCACGGTCTTTCTCCCAGAGTGATCGGTGAATCAATCGTTAAATAAAAGCAGGTGGCGTCCGGACGGACACCGCCTTGGCCCGAACCGGGCGTCTCGGCAAATTCTAGATGTTGGTTTTAGTGCCGTCTGACAGGAAGCCCCGGAAGGACTTCATGCTTTTTCAGAGAGCAATCATTCGTGCAAGGTTCCAATGCACGCGTAACTGCCCGTTATGCTCAGAACCTGAAATCCGAGCCACTTTCAAACCTTACCACCAGAAGTCGCATGAAAACCAAATCTGTTCTCGAACTCGCCGATGTCAAGGTCATCGCCGCCGCCGCAGAAGCCGAAGCCGTCAAGAACGGTTGGGCGGTCACCATCGCCATCGCCGACGACGGCGGCTATCCGCTGTGGATCCAGCGACTCGACGGCGCCGCCGCGACGTCCGCCAGCATCGCACCGGCAAAGGCCCGCACCGCGGCCATCGCCCGACGCGAAAGCAAGGCTTTCGAGGACATCATCAACAACGGCCGCACCGCTTTCCTGACGGCCCCCGGGATGGACGGCCTGCTCGAGGGTGGCGTGCCCATTGTCAAGGACGGCCAGGTCATCGGCGCGGTCGGCGTGAGCGGTGTCAAGTCGACCGAGGACGCACAGATTGCCAAGGCCGGCATCGCAGCCCTGGGCCTCTGAACGTCGGCGACCCGTTCGCCATGAAAAAGCCGGCCTCCAGGGCCGGCTTTTTGGTTGCCGAAAAGGCAGTCGTGATGGAAAAAAATGCGTGGCTGAAGGCGAACCTTGTGGCTGGCAAAAACGACTCTGGGAGACTCCGGGGAGTCTCTTTAGTCGCCCCACGATGAAACAGGTGACCTACTTGGTCAGGATCAGTTTGCCGAGGCGGGTTGCCTGCAGGCGGTAAGTGGAGCCGTTGTGGCTGATGGTGACCGCCTTCTTGCCGCGCAGCAGATCCGAACTGAGGATGGCTGCGAGGTCCTGGGTGATGACGTCGGCTTCGTCGTCGTCATGATCCGGCAGGGCCTGGAAAGCCAGCATCTGTTTGCCGGGGGTGGCGTAGCGGACTTGGGCGGTGTGTGCGGTTGCGGGCATCTGCGTAAATCTCCTGCGCTCTTGAGTGAGTTAATGATAACCATTCTCAAATTCAAGTCAACGCGGAGATTGCAAATATTTGTTGGACAGCCATCGCAAATGCAGATGCGACGGCCGTCCGGGAGAGTCAGACCCCGTCGGGGTCGGTGACGAAGCCGATCTTCTTGATGCCGGCCTGCTGGGCCGCTGCCATGGCCTTGGCGACACGTTCGTAGGGCACCTTGCGATCGCCCTTGATGTGCAGTTCGGGTTGCGGCTCGTGCTGGCCTTCGCTGGCCATGCGTGGCTGCAATTCGGCATCGGGAATTGCCGTGTCGTTCCAGAAGTAGGTGCCGTCGGCCGCCACGCTCAGGCGGATCGTCTCGGGCTTGATGTTCTCCGGCTGTGCAGTGGCGCGCGGGAGGTCGATGGGCACCGAGTTCTTCATCACCGGCACGGTGATGATGAAGATGATGAGCAGCACCAGCATGACGTCGACCAGCGGCGTCATGTTGATCTCGTTCATCACCTCGTCGGAGTCGTCCTGGGTACCGAAGGACATGTCAGTTTCCCTTCTTGAGCGGCAGCACCGTCGCCGGGCTGGAGCTGACGCGGGCGCCGGTTACGAAGTAGGCGTGCAGGTCGTGGGCGAAGCTGTTGAGCTTGGTCAGCACCGACTTGTTTCCGCGTACCAGGGCGTTGTAGCCCAACACGGCGGGGATGGCGACGGCCAGGCCCAGCGCGGTCATGATCAGCGCTTCGCCGATGGGGCCCGCGACCTTGTCGATGGTGGCCTGGCCCGCGGTGCCGATGCCCATCAGCGCGTGATAGATGCCCCACACGGTGCCGAACAGGCCGATGAACGGCGCGGTGGAGCCGACCGACGCCAGGATGGCGAGTCCGGCCTGCATGCGGGCGGTGGTTTCGTCGATGCCGTTGCGCAGGGTGCGCGTGACCCAGTCGCTGACGTCCAGGGTGTCGTGCAGGTGGGCCTTGGTGTTGCGGTGGTGGGCGGTGGCTTCGCGGCCTTCCAGGGCCAGCTGGCGGAAGGGGTTGGCGGCATCGGCGCCCAGCTTGTCAAGGGCCGCCGCAAAGTCTTCGCTGTGCCAGAAGTCGTCCGACCTGCCGGCGTATTTCTTGTAGCGGATGACGTCCAGCGTCTTGATCAGGATGACGATCCAGGATGCTAGCGACATGGCCAGCAGCATGATGGCGACCGCGCGGGTGACGAAGTCACCCTGGGTCCAGACGTTGGCGATGCCGAATTGCGATTCCATGAAAACACTCCCGAGATACGGATGACTTTGAATTAATTGAGTACGAAATTGGTCGTGGCGCGGAACCGGAATTCGGTTTCTGCGTTGGTACCGGGCCGCTGGATCGGCGTGATGCGCGAGAGCATCTGGGCTTCCTGGGCGGCCTTGTCGAGACGGTCGAAGGTGCTGGATTGCTCGATCACCACCCGTTTGGGAATGCCTTCGGCGCTGTAATAGACCGACAGAACCACCTTGCCGGACTCGCCGAGGCGTCGGCTGATCGAGGGGTAGCTGACTTGCGGCGCGCGGATGTATTGCACCTGGCCTTCGGTGACATCGACCAGCTTCGGCGCAGGGGGCGCCGGTGGTGCGGGAGGCGCCACCGGTGCGGGCGGTGCCGGTGGCGCGGGTGCCGGCGGTGCGGGCGAAGGGGGCGGCGGCTCGACCACGCCGGTCGGCGCATTCGGCGTCGGCACGGGGTCGCGAATGGCCACCGGCCTGGGCACTGGCGCCTTTTTCACCACTTCCTTGCGCGGCGGGGCAGGCGGCGGCGGAGGAGGAGGGGCCGCTTTGGGCGGAGCGATGATCTCGCTGAGGATTTCGATCGGCACCACGACTTCTGCGACCTTGCGCACCAGTCCGCTCTGGATTGCCCAGAGTACGGCTGCGTGGAAAACCACGACCCCGCCGACGATCGCGGCATTGCGGCTGACCCGAGGTAACTGGAACCGTGAGGCGTTTGGGGAGGAAGAGGCGGGAGAGTGAACTGCTGTCATTTATTGAGGCGCGCGCCGACCAGAAGATGCCTGCGGAAAGCAGGCGCGGCTACTTCCGGAAAATCCACCAGGCCGAACCAACGACCAGAATCAGGCAGCCGCCAAGACTTGCGAAGATTTCCATGCCTTGCTCTCCGAAATGCTTTTGGCGAGCTGCACGGTCTGGATGCCCGTATCGCACTTCAGTGCGGCGACCGGGTGTGACGAACTGCATTGAGCGACGACGTCGCGGGCGCAGGTTTCGCACTGGCCGCACTGTGTGGCGACGCCCAGTTCGAACTGGATTTCGTCGAAGCCCATACCGGCCCGCACGTGGCGTGCAATTTCGCGATCCGAAACACGGTGGCAAACACAGACGATCATGGCAGAGCGGTGGCTGGCTGTTTTTGAACAGATCGCAGTATAAATACGAATTCGTCGCATTACTAGTGTGCAACCCTATGGATCGCCGGGATTGGCGATCTCGGCGTCTCAGGGTGTTTTCGGTATTCGCCATGGCCGGCTTGCGGCATGCTTGCCGCCATGCGTGACTTTTTGCCGGGTTGTTCGAGGTCGCGATGGATGACGTTCGCTCTTCTGTTCGTTCTTCTATATGGGCAGTTTGCGGCGCTCCACGCTGCGCCGCCGGAACGTGATCCGCCGCGGCCCTATCCGGCAACGGCGCGTTCATCTCAACTTGGCAAAACGGTCGAGGCGTACCGCATGTGCGCCAGGCTCAATCTTCCGCCTGACTTTCGGCAAGTCAGAGATTCGGCTGCAGCCGCAGCGGTGGCGCTCGAAAACTGCCAGAAACAACGCTTCATCGTCGCTGGGCAATTTGCGCTGGACAACCCTGGCACGACGCAGACCCGGGCATTTGTCGACAATCTGTCTTCGCAGCTTGTCGAAGAACTATCCCAATGGCTGGAAGATGTCGATGCCCGACGTATTTCCCCTCATCCTCCGGCCGTCCGCGGAAAATGATTCGTAAACGGCCGCGGCGTTCAGGTCGCCCAGCGCTTCGTGGGCCGGGCCTGTAAATCGATTTCGACCATCTTCTGGACCACCGGTGCTCCGGTGCGCGGATCGGTGTCCACCATATCTTCCAGAGCGATGTTCTTGACTTCCCCGCCGGTCTTGGCCTCGAGTTCTTCAAGCACCGATCCGATGGCTTTCTGGGCTTCGATGGTTGCGGGCGACGACTTGGTCATGGCGTTTTTCGGCAAGCCGACGAGTGGGATGGAGCAAAAATTCTCTGGCGTTTGGCCTGTGCGCCCTGTCGGCTGATGCCGACTGCTGCTGAAAGCGAGCCGCCAGCCGCACCCGGGCCGCGTCAACGCGCCGAGTCTTTTTTCTGTAGACAGACCACGCTCCCAGGGCGGCCCGGCACGGATAGCGTCGCCTGCGGAGCAGGGCTGCTGGCCAGCAGCTTGCCGCGACGGCGCACCTGCAACCGGGTCGCGCGCAGGCGCAGCGCCTCGACCGGATCCTGCGCATGCAGCAGCACGAAATCGGCGAAGCAACCGGGTTCCAGGCCGTAGCCCTGCAGATCCATGATGGCCGCCGGGGCCTTGGTGACGGCGTCGAAGCAGCGCCGCATGGCTGCGTGGCTGGTCATCTGGGCCACGTGCAGGCCCATATGGGCGACGTCGAGCATGTCGCCGGAGCCCAGGCTGTACCAGGGGTCCATGCAGCAATCCTGGCCGAAAGCCACCCGCACGCCCTGCGCCATGAGTTCGGGTACCCGTGTCATGCCGCGGCGCTTGGGGTAGCTGTCGTGGCGCCCCTGGAGGGTGATGTTGATCAGCGGGTTGGCGATGATCGACACCTGAGCCTCGGCGATCAGCGGCAGCAGCTTGCTGACGTAATAGTTGTCCATGGAATGCATGGAGGTGCAGTGCGAGCCGACCACGCGTCCTTGCAGGCCCAGCCGCTGGGTTTCGGCCGCCAGGGTTTCGATATGGCGCGACATGGGATCGTCCGTCTCGTCGCAATGCATGTCCACCGGCAGGCCGCGTTCGGCGGCCAGTTCGCACAGCAGCCGCACGCTTTCGGCGCCCTGCGCCGTGGTGCGTTCGAAGTGCGGGATGCCGCCGACGACATTTACCCCCATGTCCAGGGCGCGGCTCAGGTTGTCGAGGCCGCCAGGCGTGCGCAGCACGCCGTCCTGGGGAAAAGCGACCAGCTGCAGGTCCAGATAGGGCGCCACGCGCTGTTGCACGTCCAGCATGGCTTCGACCGTGACCAGCCGGGGATCGCTGGTGTCGACATGGCTGCGGATGGCCAGCAGCCCACGCGAGACCGCCCAGTCGCAATAGGCCAGCGCCCGCTCTACCAGCGCCTCGTGGGTGAGTTGCGGCTTCAGTTCGCCCCACAAAGCGATGCCTTCGAGCAGCGTGCCGCTCTCATTGATGCGGGGAATGCCGTACGACAGCGTGGCGTCGAGGTGGAAATGCGCGTCGACGAAGGGCGGGGACACCAGCAAGCCACCGGCGTCCAGCGTTTCGTGCGCGGGTGCCCGCATGCCGGGGGTGACTTCGACGAAGCGGCCGTCCTGCACCGCGAGCGACATGCCGGTGCGTCCGTCGGGCAGGGTGGCGTTGGTGACGAGCAGGTCGAGCATCGGCGAAATTCCTATGGGCGTGGAGGTGGATGGAGCGGAGGGTTCCGAGCATAGCCAGCCGCAGCAACAACCGCGCCTAACCGGCGGCGGGCGGCTGCGGGCGCACAGCGCCGGCCGGTGCCCCGATCCAGGCTTGCAGCGCCGGCGTGCGCGGGTGGCCCGGCGCCAGCGACACGAACGTGGTGTACGCAGCCAGTGCGGCCCGATCGTCGCCGGTCTGCAGCCGGGCATCGCCCAGGTTGAGGTATGTCAGGGCGCGGCTGCCGTCCAGATCGATGGCCTGCTGGAACCAGCGCGCCGCCTCGGCGGGCTGGCCGCGTCGGTAGTGCACGAATCCCAGGTTGTTGGCGGCCAGGGCAAAGCGAGGCTGCAGTTTCAGCGCTTCCAGAAAAGCGGCCTCGGCTTCGGCGTAGCGGCGTTCCCGATAAAACAGCAGTCCCTTGTCGTGCGCCTGCTGGGCGGCGACGCGCGGCGTCGGGGTGGCCGGCGCCGGCATGAGCAGGCGGCTGTCGCCACCCTCCAGGTTCTTGACCAGCACCTCGAGCGCGCCCGCCTGCGCGATCCGATCGTCTTTCACCCGATGTTCTGCCTGGGCTTGCGCCACCTCGATGCGCTGGTTGAGCCGGCCTGCGGACGCGTCCATCTGCGGGCTGTCGCTGCTGAGGGCTTCGCGCTCTGCCGGCACCTCGAAGACGAATTCACCGCCTTCCGATCCCGGCAGGCTGCCGAAGGCGGGCGTCTGCCGGGCGATGGCGGCGACCGCGGGCGCCACGTACGCCGCCAGTTCGGTGCCGGTCATCACGCCGTCGCCGTTGAGGTCGCCTTTGCCCAGCAGGGCCTGCAGCACGGTCCAGGTAAAAACTGAATGTCCGCCGGGTCCGTCGTCGGCGACCGCCTGATCGGCACCGCCGGCGGTCATCATCTGGCGTCCGGTGCGCCGTGCGTTGTCGTCCAGGAAGCGGCTGGAGGCCGGAGCGCCGCCGCGGGTCAGGCCCAGGCCGGAGTAACAGGCGTCGATGATGAGCAGCGCGTGCTTGGCCGCCAACCCTTCGGCGACCTCCTGGAGTTGCGGCATGGAGATGGCATCGGCCGCCAGGTTGCCGACGGGCGCGTCGACCGGAACGATGTAGCCGACGTCCCGCCCGCTGGCGAGCCTGCGCGTGCTGCCGTGCCCGGCGAAAAACACCAGCACCCGGTCGTCGCGCCGGACCCGTGCGGGGTCGGCCAGCTTCTCCTGCATGGCGCGCAGGATTCCCGCGCGTGTCGCGTCTCCGTCCAGCAGGGTGGTGACGTTGTCCGGCCGGAAGCCGAAGCGTTCGATCAGCACCTGGCGGATGGCGCGGGCGTCGGCGGTGGCGTGGTGCAGACCGGGCCAGTGCGCATAACGATCGATGCCGATGACCAGGGCGTGGCTGTCGCGGTAAAGCGCCGCCGACGGGGCCGCCAGGGCTGTTTCGGCGGCGGCGAGGGGCTTTACGGGCGCAAGCACGAAGGCGTCCCCGCGCCACATGGCAAAACGCCAGCCGTCCGCGGCGAGCTGTTCGAGCACCAGCGGCAATGCCTTCACCGTACGGCCCTGGATGTCGTGAAACAGCACGATGCCGCGCTGCGCCTTGTCGAGTTCGGACAGCACCCGGTCGGCGATGGAGCGAGGCACCGGGTCTGCCCAGTCGAGTGAATCGACGCTCCACATCATCGAACGAAGCTTCAAACCCTCGATGGTGGCCAGCGTGCTGGGGTTGCGCGCGCCATAGGGAAAGCGAAACAGCAGCGGTCCGCTGCGGCCGGCTGCGTCCAGCAGCGTTTCGGTGCCGCTGGCCTCGCGCCGGACGGCTGCTTCTGCAAGCCTGGGCATTTGGGCGTGGCTGTAGCTGTGATCGGCCAGCTGATGGCCGGCTTCGAGAATGCGCCGCGCCACCGCCGCCTTCGGCCCCAGGCGGGCATGTTCGGCGGCGTCCACCTGGCCGAGGTTCTGTCCCAGGACGAAAAAGGTGGCGGGCGCGCCGTAGCGTTTGAGGATTTCCAGGATTTCGTCGGTATGGCTTGCGTGCGGGCCGTCGTCGAACGTCAGCACGACGGTCTTGGGCGGAAGGCTGGCACCGAAGATTTCACGCGTCTCGATCTTCGAGGCGCCGCCGCGTTGGGCCGAAACCTCGGGCGGAGGCGGCGGCGCTGGCATCGGCGGCACGCCGTATTCGGTCAGCAACTGCTCGCGCCGGTACAGCGACTGGAGCTTGGCGACGTAATCGATCCATTTTTCCCGTTTGCGCTCGATGCTGCGCTGGACGAGGCGTCCGAACACGTCCTTCAGCTCCCGGTCGTAGGCCTGTTCGATCTCGCCCAGCACGGCCAGGTCGTCGCGTGCCCGGCGGGCCAGCCGCAAGCCGCCGATGGACTGCGACGCGGCGTTGCGCGTCGCGATATCTTCCAGCAACTCCTTGAAGGCGAGCCGATCGGCGTCGAACCAGTCCGGGTCGTTCTCGATGCGGTCGAGCAGGACGAGCAGTTCGCCGGAAGCCGCCGGCTCGGCGGCCTTCGCCAGCAGCCATTGCTGCCGTTGCTGCATGGCATGGAACAACAGCTGGCCTACCGAGGTGACCGCGGCCCGCTCGCCCGGCGGCAGGGTTTCCACGCCCTGCATCAGCACGATCGTGCGGCGGTAATCGGCCAATAGTTCGTCGGCCAGCGGGCCCAGTCCCTTCGTGCGTTCCGCGCTTTCGGCGCTTTCGGCGGTTTCCGGTACCGGCACGGGCACCGGCGGCGGCAGGGGTTTTTGGCAGGCGCTCAGTGCGAGGCACAGCAAGAGGACGGCGAGGGGCGCATACGTGCGCGGTCGGAAAATCGGCATGCCGCGAGCCTAGGCAACGCCGACCGCCCGCCGCGCCGCTCGTCGGGGCGCACATGCCGCCGGTCGAGGCCTCCCGTGCCGGGACGTCTGTGCCGCACGGGCCGCTAGCGCTCGCCTTTGCGGTAGGGTTTCATCAACGCCTGCGGATACGCCGCCTTGCGTGCCACCAGCACCAGCGCCAGGATCGACAGCAGGTACGGCAGCATCAGGTACAGCTGATAGGGCAGGGCGGCGTCGCCGGCCTGTTGCAGCCGCAATTGCAACGCGTCGAAAAACGCGAACAGCAAGGCCCCCAGCAAGGCCTTGCCGGGCCGCCACGAGGCGAATACGACCAGCGCCACGCAGATCCAGCCGCGCCCGTTGACCATATTGAAATAGAAGGCGTTGAAGGCTGAAAGGGTAAGAAAGGCGCCGGCCATGCCCATCAGCGCCGAGCCTGCCATGACGGCGCCGGTCCGCATGCGCAGCACCGGGATACCCTGGCTTTCGGCGGCCTGCGGGTTCTCTCCGACCATGCGCAGCGCCAGACCCAGCGGGGTGCGCAGCAACAGCCAGGCCAGCAGCGGCACCAGCAACAGGGCCAGCAGCGTGGGCGGTGTCTGCTCCGACAGAACCGGCAGCGGCAGCCATTGCATCGGCTGAAAGGGCGCGATCGTCGGCGGCGTGCTGACCTGCCCGAAGGCCAGGCGGTAGCCGAAATAGCTGAGCGCGGTCGCCAGCAGGGTGATGCCCAGCCCGCACACATGCTGCGACAGCGCGAGGCCCACGGTCAGCGCTGCGTGCAGCAACCCGAAAGCGGCGCCGACGCCCGCCGCGCAGGCCATGCCGGCCCACAGCGGGGCGCCATGGTAGACGGCCATCCAGCCGCCCAGCGCACCGGCGACCATGATGCCCTCGATGCCCAGGTTGAGCACGCCCGCGCGCTCGCACAGCAGCACACCCAGCGTGCCGAAGATCAGCGGCGTGGCGATGCGCAGCACGGCGCTCCAGAAAGCGGCCGTGCCGAGGATGTCCAGAATCTCGTTCATATGAATCCCTGCGCTCAGGCTTTCCAGCGCACCCGGTACTGCGACGCCAGGGAAGCCACCAGCACCGCCAGCAGCGAGGTGGCGACGATCACGTCGGCGATGGCGCTCGGCACGCCGACCGCACGGCTCATGCTGTCGGCGCCCACCAGCACGCCGGCCGTGAAGACGGCCGCCGCCACCACGCCCAGCGGATGCAGCGCGGCCAGCATGGCGATGACGATGCCGGTGTAGCCATAGCCCGGCGACATGTCCAGGGTGAGATAACCGGTGCGCCCGGCGACTTCCACCGCGCCGCCCAGGCCGGCCAGCGCTCCGGACAGCATCGCCACCAACACGATGGTGCGGGTGACCGGCACGCCGGCGAAAGCGGCCGCGCGGCTGTTGGCGCCGACCGCGCGGATATCGAAGCCCAGCCGCGCGTGCTTCATCACCAGCCACAGCGCCAGGGCCAGCCCGCAGGCGCCCAGCAGGCCGTTGTGCAGACGTGTCTGCGGCAGCAGCTGGCCGAGCGAAAGGCCGTCCTGCAGCGCCACGCTCTGCGGCCAGCCCATGGCGGTCGGGTCTTTCATGGGGCCGTCGAGCAGGGCCGAAACGCCCAGCAGCACGATGAAGTTGAGCAGCAGCGTGGTCACCACCTCGTCCACACCCAGGCGGCTCTTCATCAGCGCCGGGCCGAGCAGGAGGAACGCTCCGGCCAGCGCGGCCGCCAGCAGCATCGCGGGAAACAACAGCCAGATCGGCCAGTCGAGCCCGCTGCCGTCGTGCATGCCGCCGACCGCGACGGCCGCCAGCGCGCCGGCATACAACTGGCCCTCGGCGCCGATGTTGAACAGCCGGGCGCGAAAGGCCACGGCGGCTGCCAGCCCGGTAAAAATCAGCGGGACCGCACGGGTCAGCGTTTCGCTCCAGGCGAAAACCGATCCGAAGCCGCCCTGCAGCAGCAGGACGTACGTACGGCCGACCGGCGCACCGGCGGCGGTGACCAGCACCGCGCTGACCAGCAGGGTGAAGACCACGGCGCCCAGCGATGCGGCGGCGATCGCCAGCGGCGAGTTGCGTGTGCGGCGTTCCAGCCTCATGAAGACGCCTCCGAGTCCGCTGCGTCGCCCGCCCCGGCCATGGCCAGGCCGAGGGTTTCACGGGTCCAGGCGGCGGCCGGCAGCGCGGCGGTCAGGCGGCCTTCGTGCATCACCGCGATGCGGTCGCCCAGTGCCATCACCTCGTCCAGGTCGTCTGAAATCAGGAGCACCGCCGCTCCGGTATTGCGCGCCGCGATGATCTCGCGGCGAACGGCCGCCACCGCCCCGATATCCAGCCCCCAGGTCGGCTGGTGCGCCACCAGCAGGCGCAGCGGGACGGTGGCGTCGGGCGTGGGCAGCAGGGCCCGGCCCAGGATCAGCTTCTGCAGGTTGCCGCCGGACAGCGAGCGGGCGGTGGCGTCCAGGCCGCCGCCGCGCACGTCGAAAGCCTCGACGATGGCCTGCGCATGCCGCCGTGCTGCGCGCCGGCGAATCCAGCCCAGGCGGTTGAAGGCCGGGCTGCCCAGTCGCTCCGAAACCGCGTTTTCCCAGACGGGAAGATCGCCCACGGCACCGACCGCATGCCGGTCTTCCGGAACGCGTGCCACGCCGGAGCGGACCAGCGTGGCCGGATCGGCGTGAAGGGGCCGGCCCGCCAGCGTCGCGTTGCCGTCCGTGCGCCGCCGGGTGCCGCACAGCAGTTCGGCCAGGGCGACCTGGCCGTTGCCCGATACCCCCGCCACCGCGACGATCTCGCTGGCGGCCAGGTTCAGCGACACGCCACGCAGTCGGTCGCGGAGCCCGCCTTCGGAATGCACCGATTCGAGGCGGCAGACGGTGTCGCCGGCTTTCACGCCCACGGCGCGCTGCGGCATCGATACCGGCCGGCCGACCATCCAGTCGGCCAGTTGTGCGGCCGTGGTGCCCGCAGTGGGCGCCTCGGCCACCACCTTGCCGCCACGCAACACCACCAGGCGGTGCGCCACCCGCAACACCTCGGCCAGCTTGTGGCTGATGAAGATCACTGAAAGCCCCTCGGCCACCAGCAGCGCCAGCGTGGCAAAGAGCGACTCGCTCTCCTGCGGGGTCAGGACGGCGGTGGGTTCGTCGAGGATCAGGATGCGGGCGCCGCGGTACAGCGCCTTGAGTATCTCGACGCGCTGGCGCTCGCCGACCGACAGCGACCCCACCCGGGCATCCGCGTCTACCGGCAGGCCGAAGCGCTGCGCCACTGCCTGCAGCCTGGCGCGCGCGGTGCGGCGCCGGCTGAAAAGCTGCCACAGCGGCTCGGTGCCCAGGATGACGTTGTCGAGCACGCTCAGGTTGTCGGCCAACGCGAAATGCTGGTGCACCATGCCGATGCCGGCGGCCAGCGCCGCACGTGGCTGGCCCGGCGGCAAAGCCTGGCCGAAAACCCGGATGTCGCCGCTGTCGGCGGTGTAGTGGCCGAAGAGGATGGACATCAGGGTGGACTTGCCAGCGCCGTTTTCGCCCAGCAGCGCCAGCACTTCGCCAGCGCCCAGGGTGAGCGAGATATCGTCGTTGGCCACCAGCGCACCGAAGCGCTTGGTGATGCCCTGCAGCTGCAAGACCGCTGTCACTTCGGCGAAGACTTCGGCGTGTTGTTGTCGACTTTCACGGTGAACTTGCCGGAAAGGATGTCTGCCTCGCGCGCCCTGACCCGGGCGGCCAGTTCGGGCGGTACCTTCTTTTCGAAGGTGCCTAGCGGCGCCAGCGACGAACCCTTGTTCTTCATCAACGAATACTCGGCGTAATCCTCGGCCGCGAACTTGCCGGCCTTGACGCCGGCGATGGCGTGGTCGATCGACGGCTCCATGGCCCACAGCGCCGTCGCCACGATGGTTTCCGGGTACTGCGCCTGGTTGTCGATCACGTTGCCGATGGCCAGCTTGCCGCGCTCCTTGGCCGCGTCCGACACGCCGAAGCGCTCCGCGTACAGCACATCGGCGCCCTGGTCGATCATGGCCAGCGTGGTTTCCTTGGCCTTCGGCGGATCGAACCAGCTGTTGATGAAAGTCACCGAGAAAACGGTCTTGGGATCGACTTCCCGGGCGCCTGCCATGAAGGCGTTCATCAGGCGGTTGACCTCGGGGATCGGGAAGCCGCCCACCATGCCGATCTTGTGGGTCCTGGACATGCCCGCGGCGATCATGCCGGTGAGGTAGGCCGGCTCCTGGATGTAGTTGTCGAACACCGAGAAGTTGGGCGACTGCGGCTTGCCGGAAGAGCCCATCAGGAAGGCAGTCTTGGGGAAATCCTTGGCGACCTTGCGGGCGGCGGTTTCCACCGCGAAGGCCTCGCCCACGATGAGTTGGGCGCCGCCGTTGGCGTATTCGCGCAGCACGCGTTCGTAGTCGGCGTTGGTGACGTTCTCGGTCGATTTGTATTCGATTTCGCCGCGCGCCTCGGCCGCCTTCAGGGCCTTGTGCAGCCGGCTGACCCAGGCCTGTTCGTAGGGGACGGTATAGGCCGCGGCCACCTTGACCTTGGCCTGGGCGAACGCCACTCCGGGCAAACCGGCCACCAGCGTCGCGGCCAGTGCGATGGAGCTAACGATCAACGGACGACGAGCAATCACGGCTTCTCCTCGATATTTGGAAAGGGACAAGAAAGGGCTAGCAAGAACGCGGCCATCCAAGGCCGTCGGAGCCCTTCCGCGGTCGCGGGGTTTATTTGGTTCCGAAGATCCGGTCGCCGGCGTCGCCGAGTCCCGGGCGGATGTAGCCGTGCTCGTCGAGGCCGCGGTCGATGGCGGCGGTGTAGATGTCCACGTCCGGGTGGGCCTGCTGCATCGCGGCAACGCCTTCCGGGCAGGTCAGCAGGCAGCAGAAGCGGATCGACTTCGGTTTGAGTTCCTTCAGCCGGGCGACCGCCGCGATGGCCGAGTTGCCGGTCGCCAGCATCGGGTCGACCACGACGATGTCGCGTTCGGCCATCTCGCTGGGCATCTTGAAGTAGTACTCGACGGCGGTCAGCGTCGTTGGATCGCGGTACAGGCCGATATGCCCGACGCGCGCCCCCGGCACCACCGACAGCATGCCGTCGAGGATGCCGTTGCCGGCGCGCAGGATGGAGACGAACACCAGCTTCTTGCCGTCGATCACCATTCCGGTGGTTTTTTCCAGCGGTGTCTCGACGTCGACTTGCTGCAGCGCCATGCCACGCGTTACTTCGTAGGCCATCAACGAAGACATCTCGTTGAGCAGGCGGCGGAAGCTGTTGGTGGAGGCCTCCTTGTCGCGCATGAGGGTGAGCTTGTGCTGGACGAGGGGATGGTCGAGAAGGTGGACTTGGGACATGTCGGTTTCTTTTTCAGGGGCTGCGGGGACCTGGCCCGCAGGAGATCGATAAAACGGTTTCGCTGCGGCGGCGGCGGCAGCGCGTGGCGGGGCGATGCAAACGTTGTGCCATCACCCGTCAGCGCCGGCTCTTGCCGCCCAGCAGGCTGCCCAGCACGCCGCGCACGATTTCGCGGCCCACGCTGGAACCGATGGTGCGGATGGCGGCGCGGGCGGCCGTCTGGGCCAGGCCGTCGTGTTGTCCGCCGCGCGGGCCGGTGCGGCCGAAGACGAGCTCGTTGAGGCTGTCCAGGAGGCCGCCGCCGGCCGGTGCCGTTGGCGCAGTGCCCGCCTGGGCGGGTTCCGCCGGTGCGCCCTTCGTCGTGCTGGCGGCAGCTCGCCCGGCCAGCACCTCGTAGGCCGATTCGCGGTCGATGGTGGTTTCGTAGGCGCCGGCGACCGGCGAATCCTTCATCGTCTCGCCACGTTCGGCCGGTGTGATCGGCCCGATGCGGCTGGCCGGCGGAATGACGAATGCGCGCTCGGTCGGGGAGGGGCGTCCTTTTTCGTCGAGCAGGCTGAGCAGCGCCTCGCCGGTGGCCAGCTCGCCGATGGCCGCCTGGATGTCCAGGCCCGGGTTGGGCCGCATGGTCTCCGCCACCGCGCGCACGGCTTTCTGGTCGCGCGGCGTGAAGGCGCGCAGTGCGTGCTGAAGACGGTTGCCCAGCTGCGCCAGCACGCTGTCCGGTACGTCCAGCGGGTTCTGGGTGGCGAAATAGATGCCGACTCCCTTGGAACGCACCAGGCGCACCACCAGTTCGATGCGGCTGACGAGCGCCGGAGGCGCCTCGTCGAACAGCAGGTGAGCTTCGTCGAAAAAGAAGACCAGCCGGGGTTTTTCGGGGTCGCCGATTTCGGGCAGGTGCTCGAACAATTCGGACAGCAGCCACAGCAGGAAGGTCGCGTAGAGCTTGGGCGATTGCAGCAGTTTGTCGGCTGCCAGCAGGTTGATGTTGCCGTGGCCGGTCGTCGGGTCGGTCTGCAGCAGGTCGTCGATCGACAGCATCGGTTCGCCGAAGAACTGGTTGCCGCCCTGCGCCTCGATCTGCAGCAGGCCGCGCTGGATGGCGCCGATGCTCGCCGGGCTGACGTTGCCGTAGGCCGTGCGGAACTCGGCCGCGTTTTCACCGACGTGCTGAAGCAACGCGCGCAGGTCTTTCAGGTCCAGCAGCAGCAGGCCGCGGTCGTCGGCTACCTTGAAGACGATGTCGAGCACGCCGGACTGGGTCTCGTTGAGGCCGAGCATGCGGCCGAGCAGCAGCGGGCCCATGTCGGAAATCGTGGCTCGCACCGGGTGGCCCTGGGTGCCGAAGACATCCCAGAAGACGGTGGGGCAGGCGGCTGGCACGGGGATGTCGATGCCGCGTTCGGCCAGCGTCGCAGCCAGTTTGGCGCTGGTGGCGCCGGGCCGCGAAATGCCGGCCAGGTCGCCTTTGACGTCTGCCAGGAACACCGGAACGCCGATGCGGGAGAAGCCCTGCGCCAGCGTCTGGAGGGTGACGCTTTTCCCGGTGCCGGTAGCGCCGGTGATGAGGCCGTGGCGGTTCGCCAGCGCCGGCAGCAGTGCCAGCAGCGACTTCGAATTGCGGGCGACGGGCAGCTCAGCACTCATGAATGGGGCCCCGGCGAGAGGGCTTCGTAAGGACGTCCGCAGAAGTGTATCGCCGCCGCCACGCGCGCCCCGCTAAAATCGGCGGTTGCCCGCCTCGGGCACGACAGAAGAGAAGAGAGCTATGGCTGGACACAGCAAATGGGCCAATATTCAGCACCGCAAGGGCCGCCAGGACGAGAAGCGCGGCCGGGTATGGACGCGCGTCATCCGTGAAATCATGGTCGCGGCACGCGCCGGCGGCGGCGACATGCAGATCAATCCGCGCCTGCGGCTGGCGGTCGACAAGGCGAAGGCGGCCAACATGCCCGCCGACACCATCAAACGCAACATCGACAAGGCCACCGGCAACCTCGAAGGCGTCAACTACGAGGAAATCCGCTACGAGGGCTACGGCATCGGCGGCGCGGCGGTCATCGTCGACACCATGACCGACAACCGGGTACGCACCGTCGCCGACGTGCGCCACGCCTTCAGCAAGTACGGCAACAACCTGGGCACCGAAGGCTCGGTGGCGTTCCAGTTCAAGCATGTCGGCCAGCTGCTGTTCGCACCGGGCACCGACGAAGACAAGCTGATGGAATCCGCCCTGGAAGCGGGTGCGGACGATGTCGTCACCCACGAAGACGGTTCCATCGAGGTGCTGACGCCTCCCACCGGGTTCGAGGCCGTGCGCGATGCGCTGGCCGCGGCCGGATTCACCCCCGAGATCGCCGAAGTGACGATGCGGGCCGAAAACACCGTCGACCTCGCTGGCGAAGACGCCGCGAAGATGCAGAAGCTGCTCGACGTACTGGAAGACCTGGACGACGTCCAGGAGGTGTTCCACAACGCGGCGTTGTCCGAGTGAAGGTCGGTATGAAGGTCCTGGTCATCGGCGGTGGCGGGCGCGAACATGCGCTGGCCTGGAAGCTGTCCCAATCTCCCAAGGTTCAGAAGGTCTTCGTGGCCCCCGGCAACGGCGGCACGGCGCGCGACGCCACCTACGAAGACGTGCCCATCACCGACGTGGTGAAACTGCGCGAATGGGCGCAGAACGAAAAGATCGGCCTGACGGTGGTCGGCCCCGAGGCGCCCCTGGCTGCGGGTGTCGTCGACGAATTCCGCAACCACGGACTGAAAATATTCGGCCCCACCAGGGCGGCCGCCCAGCTCGAGAGCTCGAAGGCGTTCTCCAAGGCGTTCATGCAGCGGCACGGCATTCCGACCGCGGAATACCAGGCCTTTACCGACGCCGCAGCCGCGCATGCCTATGTGGATGCCAAGGGTGCGCCCATCGTGGTCAAGGCCGACGGCCTGGCCGCCGGCAAGGGCGTCGTGGTCGCCATGACCGTCGCCGAGGCGCACGAAGCCATCGACTTCATGCTGGTCGACAACAAGTTCGGCGTGTCGCACAACGACGGCGGCGCGCGGGTCGTCATCGAGGAATTCCTGCAGGGCGAGGAAGCCAGCTTCATCGTGCTGTGCGACGGCAAGGACGTGGTCGCGCTGGCGACCAGCCAGGACCACAAGCGCCTGCTCGACGGCGATGCCGGTCCCAACACCGGCGGCATGGGCGCGTATTCGCCCGCACCGGTCGTCACCGCCGACGTGCACGCCCGCGCGATGCGCGAAATCATCCTGCCGACCATCCGCGGCATGGAAAAGGACGGCATTCCCTATACCGGCTTCCTGTACGCCGGGCTGATGATCGACGCGTCCGGCAAGCCCAAGACACTGGAGTTCAACTGCCGCATGGGCGACCCCGAAACCCAGCCGATCATGATGCGCCTCAAGAGCGATCTGTCGGATGTGCTGCTGGCCGGCGCCGAAGGCCGGCTCGATCAGGTCGAGCTGCAATGGGACCGCCGCGTGGCGCTCGGTGTGGTCATGGCCGCGCACGGCTATCCCCTCGATCCCCGCAAGGGCGATGCCGTCCAGGGACTGCCCGCCGACTCCGAGGACGCCATGGTGTTCCACGCCGGCACGGTGCTGAAAGACGGCGTGGTGCTGACCAGCGGCGGCCGCGTGCTCTGCGTCACCGCGCTGGCCGACAGCGTCAAGCAGGCGCAGCAGAAGGTGTACGACGTGGCGCGCGGCATCCATTTCGACGGCGCCCAGTACCGCCGCGATATCGGTTTCAGGGCCGTCAAGGGATGAGCGAGCTGGCCGGCGACATGCGCGTCTATCTTCTTGGGTTGCAGCACCGCATCGTCTCGGCCCTGGAGGCCATCGAAACCGCCGCGGGCGGCAACGTCGCCTTCGTCACCGACCCGTGGACCAAGCCGGCGCTGGAGACCCTTCAGGGCAGCGGCGTCACCTGCATTCTGGAAGGCGGAGCCGTCTTCGAGCGCGCCGGCTGCGGCTTCTCGCATGTCCGCGGGCCGACATTGCCGCTCTCGGCCACCGAACACCGCCCGCAACTGGCCGGTGCGCCCTTCGAGGCGATGGGCTTGTCGCTGGTGTTCCACCCGCGCAACCCCTACGTGCCGACGGTGCACATGAACGTGCGCATGATTTCCGCCGGCCATCCCGGCGAAGAGCCGACCCGCTGGTTCGGCGGCGGCATGGACCTCACACCCGTCTATGGTTTCGAGGAAGACGCGGTGCACTTTCACAGCGTCTGCCGCAATGCCCTGCAGCCGTTCGGCGACGACAAATATCCGCGCTTCAAGGATTGGTGCGACCGTTACTTTTTCCTGAAGCACCGCCAGGAGGCACGCGGCATCGGCGGCATCTTTTTCGACGACTTCGCCGAGCTCGGGCCTGAGCGCGACCGCGCCATGCTCGAAGCCGTGGGCGACGCCTTGCTGCCCGCCTATCTGCCTATCGTCGCCCGTCGCCAGCACCTGCCCTGGGGCGAGCGCGAAACCGAATTCCAGCGTTATCGGCGCGGTCGCTATGTCGAGTTCAATCTCGTCTGGGATCGCGGCACCCATTTCGGCCTGCAATCCGGCGGGCGCACCGAGTCCATCCTGTTGTCCATGCCGCCGATGGCCGCCTGGCGCTACCAGTACCAGCCGGAGGCGGGTTCGCCCGAGGCTGCGCTGACCGACCGCTTCCTGCCGCCACGGGACTGGATCTGAAACACACCGGCAAACCCATGCGTGTCGGCGTCTTCGGAGGCGCCTTCGATCCTCCGCACCATGCCCACGTCGCCCTGGCCGAAGCCGCGGTGGCACAGCTGCGCCTGGACCGCCTGCTGCTGGTGCCGACCGGCCACGCCTGGCACAAGGCCCGGCCGTTGTCGCCGGCCGCCGACCGCCTGGCCATGGCCCACATCGCCTTCGACTTCATTCCCGGGGCGTTCGTCGACGAGCGCGAACTGCACCGCGAGGGGCCGAGCTATACCGCGGACACCCTGCACGAAGTGCAGGCAGAGTTGCCCGCCGCGGAGTTGTTCCTGGTGATCGGCGGCGATCAGGCCGCGTCGCTACCCGGCTGGCACCTCTGGAAAGAGGTGCTGGCAGCCGCCACCATCGCGGTCGCGCGCCGCCCCGGCGCTGATTTCGAGCCGGACGGCCCCGCCTGGCGCGACGAACCCGGCGCCCGCTGGTGCTGGATCGACATGCCTGCCGTGGACACCAGCGCCACCGACATTCGCGGCCGCGCAGCGCGCGGCGAACACCTGCGCCCCCTGGTTACGCCAGGCGTGGCGCGCTATATTGACCAACACCACCTCTACCGAACAGCCTGATGACGACCACTCCCAAAACGGAAACCGCAGCCAAAAAAGACGTACTCAAACTTCAACGCGCCATCGTGGATGGCCTGGAGGACGTCAAGGCGCAGGACATCCGGGTGTTCAACACCGAGCACCTGTCGCCGCTGTTCGAGCGGGTGATCATCGCCTCCGGCACGTCGAACCGACAGACCAAGGCCCTTGCCATGAGCGTGCGCGACGCGGTTCGTGATGCCGGCTTCGACAAGCCGCGCATGGAAGGCGAAGAAAACGGCGAATGGATCATCGTGGACTGCGGGGCCTGCGTGGCGCACATCATGCAGCCCGCCATCCGCACGTACTACCACCTGGAAGAGCTCTGGGGCGATACGCCGGTCAGCCTGAAGGGCCCGTCCGGCAAGTCTGCCGACGCCGCCAAGGTCGCCAAGCAGGCATTGGCAGATGCGCTGGAAGCCCAGCCGAAGGTGCGTCGCGCCGCCGCCAAGAAAGCCGCCGGCGAGCCGGGCTCCGCGATGGCTGCCGCCACCGCCGGCCCGACCAAGGTGCCCGCGAAAAAAGCGGCCGCCAAGAAGGACGCCGAAAAGCCGATCACCTACGCCGCTGCCAAGAAGGCCGCTGCCAAGGCAGTGCCGGCCAAGAAGGCGGCAGCCAAGACCGCTGCAGCCAAGTCTCCGGCCACCAAGACCCGCGTCAAGACCGTGGTGGTCGGTGCGCCGGCCAAAAAGCCGGCAGCCGGCACCGCCGCCGCCAAGACCCCGGCACGCAAGGCGCCGGCCCGCAAGACCGCACGCTGATCCGACAGCGGGCCGGTCTGTGAAGCTGTCCATCGTGGCGGTCGGCCAGCGCGTGCCGGCCTGGGCGCAGACGGCCTACGACGACTACGCCAAGCGGTTTCCGCCCGAACTTCGGGTGGAGCTCAAGGCGGTCAAGACCGAGGCGCGGGGTTCCAAGACGCTCGAAACCCTTTACAAGGCCGAGCGGGGCCGGATCGAGGAAGCCATCGCGCGCGGCACCCGCATTGTGGTGCTGGACGAACGCGGAACCTCGCTCACCACCAACGCGCTGGCGGCCCGTTTGCAGGCCTGGCAGCTGGGCGGAGACGATGTGGCGCTGGTGATCGGCGGACCCGACGGCCTGGACCCGGCATTTCGCGCCGCTGCCCACGAACGCATCCGCTTGTCCGACATGACCCTGCCGCATGCGTTCGCCCGGGTGCTGCTCATCGAGCAGCTCTACCGCGCGTGGTCGGTCAACGCCGGCCACCCCTACCACCGCGAATAGGGCTGCGCATCGGTCAGGCCTCGGGCCGGGCCGTTCGGAAGGCGCTTCGCCGGTTCGGTTGCCGGCAAGCCTGGGGCGGTTTCGGTGACGACGATTCCCCGCTTCATTCCCCGGAGCCAGCGCCCATGTCGAAGTTGTCCAGCCTGCCCTGGCTGCCGCCCCAGAGTTCCAGCGACCCGTCCCACGCCTGCACCGGCTCGCCCGGGCTGCCGGCCGACTGCTTCGGCGAACTGGCGGACCACTTCGCCGAGTTTCGCGCCCGGGTCGCCTGCCTGGCCGGCGCTCTGCCGGACGGCGCAGACGCGGATGCGGCCTGGCAGGTCGCCTCCGGACTCGACATGTGGGCCGGTTTCATGGACGACGCGCGGGAGGCGGCCGCCCGTGCCCCGCAGACCGACCTGGTACTGGCCCGCACCTGGGGTGCCCGGCTGGCCGACATCGTCCGCGAGGCACGCCATGCGCTCAGGCTGGATGCGCCGCCCGCGCGGCAGGGCGGTGCCGGTAGCATCGCGCGCCATGAAACCGCCTTTCCTCTATCTCGCCTCGCAGAGTCCCCGCCGCAGCCAGTTGCTGGACCAGTTGGGGGTCGTCCATCGCGTCTTCGTCGCCGACGCCACTGAGGATGCCGAAGCGCTGGAGGCGGTGCAGGCAGGCGAGGCGCCGCGCCACTACGTTCAGCGGGTTACCGCGCTGAAACTCGATGCGGCGGTCGCGCGGCTGGCGAGACGCGGCCTGCCGGCCGCACCGATCCTCTGCGCCGACACCACCGTGGCGCTGGGTCGGCAGATTTACGGCAAGCCAACGGACGCGCACGATGCTGCCCGCATGCTCGCCGAACTGGCCGGAACCACCCACCGGGTGCTGACGGCGGTGGCGCTGCAGTCCGGCCCGCGACGTTGGCAGGCGCTCAGCGAATCTCGCGTCACATTCGCGCCGATGAGCACCGCGCAGATCGATCGTTACGTGGCCGGCGGCGAGCCTTCGGGCAAGGCGGGTGCCTACGGCATCCAGGGCACGGCGGCGGCGTTCATCCGGCAGATCGCGGGCAGCTACACGGGCATCATGGGATTGCCGCTGTACGAGTCTGCCCGGATGCTGGCCGAGGCCGGATTCGAGGTCTGACGACCTGCCGCTCTGGCATCATTCCCACTGCCACGGCCTTCCCGTGGAGCACCGCGAAGAAGAAGCCTTTTATGCAGCAAGACATCCTGATCAATTGGTCGCCCCAGGAGACCCGAGTCGCGGTGGTCGAGCATGGGGCGGTACAGGAATTGCACGTCGAACGCACGCTGGAGCGCGGGCTGGTCGGCAATATCTACCTGGGCAAGGTCTCGCGGGTGTTGCCGGGCATGCAGTCGGCTTTCATCGATATCGGCCTGGAACGCGCCGCCTTCCTGCACGTGGCCGATGTCTGGCACGCCCACACGGAAGGCGAGCTGCCGCAACGCCAGGCGCAGCCGCTGGTGCCGATCGAAAAGCAGGTGTTCGAGGGCCAGGCGCTGATGGTGCAGGTCATCAAGGACGCGATCGGCACCAAGGGCGCGCGCCTGTCGACACAGGTGAGCATCGCGGGACGGCTGCTGGTGTACCTGCCGCAGGACGATCATGTCGGCGTGTCGCAAAAAATTCCGCCGGACCAGCGCGACGCCCTGCGCGCCCGTCTGCAAGGGCTGATCGGCGAGCGCTCGGCCGGCGGTGGTGGCGGTTTCATCCTGCGCACCAACGGCGAGGACGCCAGCGACGCCGAGCTGGCCGATGACATCGCCTACCTGCGCAAGACCTGGGCGCGCATCCGCAACCAGGCGCTGAACCAGCCGCCCAAGACGCTGTTGCACCAGGATCTGAACCTGCTGCAGCGGGTGCTGCGCGACCTCGCGGGCGAAGAGACACACACCATCCGCATTGACTCCCGCGAACAGTTCGAGCTGCTTTCGAACTTCGGCGCCGAATACATGCCGGCCGCAGTGCCCAAACTGCAGCATTACACCGGCGAGCGGCCGATCTTCGACCTGTACACGGTCGACGAAGAAATCGCCCGTGCGCTGGGGCGGCGAGTCGAACTGAAATCGGGCGGCTACCTCATCGTCGACCAGACCGAGGCGCTGACCACCATCGACGTCAACACCGGCGGCTACGTCGGCGCCCGCAATTTCGACGACACCATCTTCAAGACCAACCTCGAGGCGGCCCAGGCCATCGCCCGGCAGTTGCGGCTGCGCAACCTGGGCGGCATGGTCATCGTCGACTTCATCGACATGCTGCGCGAGGACCACCAGACGGCAGTGCTGACCGAATTCCGCAAGCAGCTCGGGCGCGACCGGGTAAAGACCTCGTCCGGCGGCTTTTCGCCGCTGGGGCTGGTCGAGATGACGCGCAAGCGCACGCGGGAGTCGCTGGCGCACATGCTGTGCGAGCCGTGCCCTTGTTGCCAGTCGCGCGGGGTGGTGAAAACGCCGCGGACCGTCAGCTACGACATCCTCCGGGAAATCCTGCGCGAGGCGCGGCAGTTCAACCCACGCGAATTCCGCGTCGTGGCGTCGCCGAAGGTGATCGAGCTGTTCCTGGACGACGAAAGCCAGCATCTCGCGGGTTTGTCCGATTTCATCGGCAAGCCGATTTCGCTGCAGTCCGAGGTGGCGATGGGCCCGGAGGACTACGACATCGTCCTCTTGTAGGCTGGTGCAGGCGCCTGCGCCGATCGCTTTCAGGCGCGGCGCTCCCGGTTTCGTCTTCGGCCGAACCGGCAAGCCGCTAGATTGGTCCCGGGTGCTGTCGGGCAAAACCCGCGGCAGCGTCCGGTCAGGTTGGCGCGCCAAAATCCGGCTTCCATGAACGAAATACTGTCCTGGGCCCATGGGGCCGTCCAGTGGACGTCGGTCCATCTGGTGGTTCCCGTGCTGGACCACCTGCCGGAAATGTTTCGCGCCGCCGCCGGCGATCCGGTCGACATCGCCGAAGGGTTGACGGTCGGCTTGCTGCAGCTGGCGATCATCGTGCTGGTCATGCGGCCGCTGGAGTCGCTGGTGCCGGCCGAACGCTGGCCCGACCGCAAGCTGGTGGCCGTCGACCGCACCTACACGCTGATCGCGCTGCTGGGTTTGCTGCCCTTGCTGAGTTTCGTTGTACTGACGCCGCTGGCGCAGCTGGCCGGCATGTCGCCGGCGGCCTCCGGCGCGCAGGACGAACCCGGCGGCCTCCTGGCGTGGATGCCCTGGTTCGGCGCCCACCCGCTACTGCTGTTCGTCGCTTACTACGTGGTGTACGACTTCGCCTATTACTGGATGCACAGGCTGGAGCACGCCTTGCCCTGGTGGTGGGCGATGCACAGCATGCACCACAGCCAGCGCCAGATGAGTTGCTGGGGCAGCGATCGCAGTCACTTCGTCGACGGCCTTCTCGAAGGCGTGGTGCTCGCGGCGGTGGGCCTGCTGATGGGCCTGGACACCTCGCAGTTCGCCGTGATCGTCATGGTCACGGAGCTGGTGCAGAACTTCTCCCACGCCAATGTGCGCTGGGGTTTCGGCCGGGTCGGCCGGCGCCTGCTGGTCGGGCCGCGCTTTCATCGGCTGCATCACATGGTCCGCGATCCTGATCGGCCCGATCTGCACAACTGCAATTTCGGCCAGATGCTGCCCTGGTGGGACCAGCTTTTCGGCACCGCGCTCTACCGTGAACCCTTGCGGCCCACGGGGGTCAGCGATCCGGTCGTGGATGCCGACAACGGCATGGGGCTGTTCGCCCAGCAGTGGCACGTGACCAAACGCTTCTGGCGATCGCTTTTCAGCCGCGACGGCTGGCGGCTGGGCGAAGTGTCTTTCGACGAAAAAACCCACCGGCCGGTACGCGCCGACCGACCCACCGGGCCACCGCCGCACTGACCTGCCTGCGGCGCCGCCGGGCCCCCTTACAGCGGCATCGCGCCGGTCACGGCGGCAGGCGTGTGCAGGCGTGCATAAAGCCCGTCCGCCCGCAGCAGTTCGGCGTGGGTACCTTGCTCCACGATGCTGCCGTGCTGCATCACCACCACCCGGTCGGCATGCTCGATGGTGGACAGCCGATGCGCCACCACCAGCGTGGTGCGACCCTGCATCACCCTCTGCAGCGCCTGCTGCACCAGGCGCTCGGAACCCGTATCCAGCGCCGATGTGGCCTCGTCGAGGATGAGGATCGGAGAATCCTTGTAGAGCGCCCGGGCGATCGCCAGGCGCTGGCGCTGTCCGCCGGAGAGCTCGGAGGCGTTATGGCCGACGACGGTATCCATGCCCAGCGGCATCTTCGCCACGTGCTCGGCGAGGTTGGCGTCTTCGAGGCAGCGCTGCAGACGCTCCCGGTCCTGCGGCTGGCCCATGGCGATATTGGCGGCGACGGTGTCGTTGAACATCACGACGTCCTGGCTGACCATGGCGAACTGGTCACGCAGGGTCTGGGTGTGCCATTCGGCGACATCGTGGCCGTCTACCCGAACTGATCCGGCGCTGGGCAGCACGAAACGCGGAAGCAGGTTGACGAGGGTGGTCTTGCCCGAACCCGAAGGACCCACGAAGGCCACCACCTCGCCCTGGCGCACCGACAGGCTGACGCGGTCGAGTGCCAGCGCGGTGCCTTCACGGTACGCGACCTGCACGCCCTGCCATTCGATCAGCGGTGCATGGGACGGCGCGCCCGGCACCGGGCGCCACTGGCCGCTGCTTTCGGTGCGCACCTCGAGCATCAGCGACAGCCCCCGCTCGAGTGCCGCCACGCCCCGGGTGACCGGGTTGGCCACATCGGCCAGCCGCCGGATCGGCGCGATCAGCATCAGCATGGCGGTGATGAAGGCGACAAACGCGCCGACCGTCACTTCCTTGGCGTCCTCGCTGGAGCGGCCTTGCCACAGCGCGATGACGATCACGGCGGAAAGCGCGAAGGCAGCCAGCAACTGTGTCAGCGGCGTCATGGCGGCCGACGCCACGGTCGACTTGATCGCCAGTTGCCGCAACCGGTTGCTCAGGTCGTTGAAGCGACCCTCTTGCAGCGTCTGCGCGCCGTGCAGCCGCACCATGCGGTGAGCCAGCACGTTTTCCTCGACCACGTACGCCAGGTCGTCGGTGGCCTGCTGGCTGGCCTTGGTGACTCGGTACAGCCGGCGCGACAGCGTTTTCATGATCCAGGCGACGCCCGGGATGACGACGGCCACCACCAACGTCAGTTGCCAGTTGAGCCACAGCAGATAGCCCAGCAGGGCCAGCAGGGTAAAGCCGTCGCGCGACAGCCCCAGAAGTGCCTGCACCAGCAGCGTGGCGCCGGTTTGCACCTCGTAGACGACGGTATTCGAGAGCGCACTTGCCGATTGGCGCGAAAACAAAGCCATCTCGGCCGCCAGGAGGCGGTCGAACAGGTCGCGGCGCAGCGCCAGCATGCCGACGTTGGCGATCTGCGCCAGCGCGTACTGGGAAGCGAACTGGGCGATGCCGCGGATGGCGAACAGGCCGATCACCGCGACCGGAACCATCCACAGTGCCAGCGCTCCCTGCGTAAAGCCGCGGTCGAGCAAGGGCTTCATCATGGCGGGAATCAGCGGTTCGGTGATCGCGGCAACGATCGTCGCGGCAATCGCCAAGGCCCAGGCTGCCTTGCTTAACCCGAAGTAACGGGTGAGCCTGCGAAGACGGCCCATCAGGGTGGCGGGCGAGGCTGGAGAAACAGCTTCTGGATATGCCGGCCCGGTCGGCTCTTGGGAACTCTGCATGTTCCGGCGATTCTACGGGCGGGTGCTTCTCCCGATGACCGCCCGCCGGACCACACCTTTTGTTTCAGGGGCCGCTCGACGATGTGTAACATCCGGATGCGTGCCTTTTCGGGTCTTCCGCATCGCGCGGAACGCCGCGGGCCCACACTGCTTGCCATGAAGAATCCTATCGCCGTGCTGCCGACTTCCAATCGAATCCTTTCCTCCGCTCCCCGCCGCACCCTGATGGGGCTCGCCGCCTCGTCGCTGGCGCTGGCACCGATGGCCCCGGCACTCGCCCAATTCAGGGTCGAGGTATCCGGCGTCGGGCTGACCCAGGCGCCGATCGCCGTCGCGCCTTTCAAGGGCGAGGGCCAGAGCCCCCAGAAAATCGCCGCCATCGTGCAGGCCGACCTGGAGCGCAGCGGTCGTTTCCGTGCCGTCGATGCCGCCGGTACCGAACTGGACGAAAACAGCCGTCCCGATGTCAGCCTGTGGCGCCAGAAGGGCGCCGACTCGCTGGCCGAGGGCAGCGTCACCCGACTCGCCGACGGCCGCTACGACGTGCGCTTTCGGCTGTGGGACGTGGTGCGCGGCGAAGACCTGGGCGGCCAGAGCTTCGTGGTGCCGCAGATCGACCTGCGGCTGGCGGCCCATCGCATCGCCGATTTCATTTACGAAAAGCTGACCGGAGAAAAGGGCATTTTCTCCACGCGTGTCGCGTACGTCACCAAGAGCGGCACCCGCTACACCCTGTGGGTCGCCGACGCCGACGGCGAAAATTCGCAGGCGGCCCTGACCAGCCCCGAGCCGATCATCTCGCCGGCCTGGTCGCCCACCGGCGGCCAACTGGCCTATGTGTCTTTCGAGTCGCGCAAGCCGGTGGTGTATGTCCACGAGATCTCCAGCGGCAGGCGCCGCCTGATCGCCAATTTCAGAGGCTCCAACAGCGCGCCGGCGTGGTCGCCGGACGGCCGGTCGCTGGCCGTCACGCTCAGCCGCGACGGCGGCTCGCAGCTCTACACCATCGACGCCTCGGGCGGCGAGCCGCGGCGCCTCATGCAGAGCGCCGGAATCGATACCGAACCCACCTATTCGGCCGACGGCAGAACCCTGTATTTCGTCAGCGACCGGGGCGGTGCGCCGCAGATCTACCGGATGTCGGTCAGCGGCGGCAGTCCGGAGCGCGTGACCTTCACCGGCACCTACAACGTGTCACCCGCCATCAGCCCTGACGGCAGGTTCCTCGCCTACATCTCGCGGGTGGGCGGTGCCTTCAAGCTCCATGTGATGGAACTGGCGGGCGGCGCCACCGTCGCCATCACCGACACCAGCAACGACGAGAATCCGAGCTTCGCCCCGAACGGCCGCCTGCTCATCTATGCCACCCGCCAGCAGGGCCGGGAAGCGCTGATGACCACCACGCTGGACGGCAAGATCAAGGCTCGCCTGGCAGGCCAGGGCGGCGACATCCGCGAGCCAGACTGGGGCCCCTTCCAGAAGCAGCCCTGATCGGCAGCGGCCATCTGCCGGACATCGATTTTTTCCGTGTTATCCGTTATTCAACAGTCATATCCCTAGGTTTTCAGGAGTCCACATGTTCAAACAAGTCACTTTGGCGCTTGCCGCCACTGCACTCATCGCCGGCTGCAGTTCGCCCGTCAAGCTCGACAACGCACCGGTGCAGGACGCCGGCACCTCCGCCGCAGGCTCCGGCGCCAACAGCGGCGGCATGGGTCAGTCGGGCGTGACCCCCGTGGGCGTCGATCGCACCGCCACCGCCCAAGGCCCGGTCGGCGTGGCCCGCATCGTTTATTTCGACTACGACAGCTACACGGTCAAGGCCGAGTTCCAGTCGATGATCGAACAGCATGCCCGCTTTCTGAAGTCCAATCCCAACCGTCGCGTTTCGCTCGAAGGCAACACCGACGCCCGCGGCGGAGCCGAATACAACCTGGCCCTCGGCCAGAAGCGTTCCGAGGCGGTTCGCCGCGCGCTCGGCCTGCTCGGCGTGACCGACAGCCAGGTCGAAGCCGTGAGCTTCGGCGCCGAGAAGCCGGCCGCCGCCGGTGCCGACGAAGCCTCGTACGCGCAAAACCGCCGCGTCGAGTTCTCGTACCGCTGATGTCCATGCGTCACCCGCAAATCGGCATGCCGGGCCGGGTGGCGCGCGCTGCCGCAGCGCTGCTGCTGGCGGTGGGCTCCACCGCGCACGCAGGCCTTTTCGACGACGACGAGGCCCGTCGCGCCATCCTGGAAATCCGCCAGCGCATCGATGGAAACACCCAGCAGGTGACCCGCCTGTCGGGTGAAAACACCGAGTTGCGGCGGAGCTTGCTCACGCTGCAAAACCAGATCGAGGCACTTCGCAGCGATCAGGCCACCATGCGCGGCCAGAACGAGCAACTGCAGCGCGAGGTCTCCGAGTTGCAGAAACGCCAGAAGGACATTGCACAGGGTGTGGACGAGCGCATGCGACAGTTCGAACCCTCTCAGGTGACGGTGGACGGGGTGCAGTTCAATGCCGCCCCGGCAGAGAAAACCGCATACGAAGCCGCACTGGCGGTTTTTCGTCAGGGCGATTTTGTCAGCGCGCAAACGGCGTTTGGCGCCTTCGTGCAGAAGTATCCGAATTCGGGATATCTGCCGTCGTCCCTGTTTTGGCTTGGCAATTCGCAGTACGCCAACCGCGCGTACAAGGAAGCCGTCGTAAGTTTCAAGGCTTTGCTGGCGCAGGCGCCCACGCACGCCCGTGCGCCCGAGGCTGCATTGGCGATCGCCAACTGCCAGGCCGAGTTGAAAGACACCAAGGCTGCCCGCAAGACTCTGGAAGATCTGATGAAGGCCTATCCCCAGTCCGAAGCGGCTGCTGCCGCGCGTGAGCGGCTGGCACGCCTCAAGTGACCGGGGCCGCAGATGCTGCGCGCCGCTTCGGCGGCATGGAGCGGCTCTACGGCGTCGAGCCTGCAGCCCGGATACGGCAGGCCTGCGTGGTCGTGGTCGGCATCGGCGGTGTCGGTTCCTGGGCGGCTGAGGCGCTGGCCCGCAGCGGCGTCGGGCGACTGGTGTTGCTCGACCTGGACCACGTCGCCGAGTCCAACATCAACCGGCAGATCCATGCGCTGACCGACACCGTCGGCCAGGCCAAGGTGCTGGCCATGCGTGAGCGCATCGCCGGCATCAATCCCGACTGCCGGGTGGACGCCATCGATGAATTCGTCGATGCCGAAAACTGGGCTTCCCTGGTGCCTGCGGAGGCGAACGCGGTCATAGACGCCTGCGACGACGCTCGCGCCAAGACGACCATGGCGTTGTGGGCGTTGAGGGAGAGGAAACACAAGCGCAAAACGGCGTTCGTGACGGTTGGTGCGGCGGGCGGCAAACGCCGTGCGCAGGCGGTCGAGGTCGCCGATCTTTCGCTGACCACACACGATCCGTTGCTGGCGCAGTTGCGCTATCGGCTGCGCAAGGAACACGGTGCGCCGCGCGACGGCAAGACGATCGGCATCCAGTGCGTATTCAGCCGTGAGGCGGTTGCGCCGCCCGATCCGTCCTGTGCGATCGAGGGCGACGGCACTCTCAACTGCAGTGGCTTCGGGTCGATGGTCAGCGTGACCGCGACGTTCGGGATGACGGCAGCAGGCCGTGTGATCGAGATGCTCGCGAAGTAGCGAATTTCATGGCTATAATCGTGGGCTTTGCTGCACGCTAAATCTAAAGCGGCACGATCAGGCAAGAAATTTGGGGACGTTAGCTCAGTTGGTAGAGCAGCGGACTTTTAATCCGTTTGTCGTGGGTTCGACCCCCGCACGTCCCACCAACCTTTTGAAGGGCCTAGGAGAAATCCTAGGCCCTTTTCTTTTGCCCAAACCCTGGCCAAACAGGCTCCAGAACCATGGGCGGTTCTCTCGATGCCCTCGGCAATGCAGTCGGCTTCGCGGGTGTGGTGCAGCCGCTCGACACGCACCTCGGTGTTCCCCAGCAGGATGCGGCTGGCGGCGTGCGGGGCATGTGGATGCTCGACATCCAGCGGACGGCAGGGTCTGGCACATGGTCGGGGTCGTCGCCAGGCTCGCCTGCAGCCAGCTTGTCGGAAGTCGCGCGCTCATAATGCCGCCCCAGAAAGCGAAGTGCCATGAACGACATCGTCAACTTGAATTGCTGGGGCGTCGCTATCGAGCTGATCCCTCTGCCGGAAGGCAATTGGACCTGGACGCTTCAGGCAGAAGACGGCACCAAAGTCAACAACTGGGCAAAGCCTTTCGATTCGATGGAAGCGGCTTTCGCGGCGGTTCGCGAGTTCTGTTATCCGTTGATGAGCAAGGCGGTGGACCCTGCTGAAGCATCCAGACCCAGCCAGCGCATGCACCGATTTGATCCGGCTGTGTGGGATCAGCTCACCAAAAATTCCATTTAGCGGCCTCACGCTGCAATCATTGAAGCGATAGCGTGTCGCCTTCCCCTCCGCACGCGCTTGAATCCGATTGACGAAGGCGGCGCGCATACTCGCCACTTATCCTGGAGAACGAAATGACCCGACGCATTACCGACGGCGCACTGTCCGCTGAAGAGTTTGAAGCCTTGACTCCGAAGGAGCAATTGTTCGCCCTGCTCGACATGATCGACCGCTACATCAACGGTACGCCTGGCCACACGATGGGCGCGTGGCACGCGGCAAAGATCAGCGAAGCGCTCGAAAAAATCGAGGCGGGCGAAGTGATGGCGGGTGCCCACATACTGGCTCTTGCTGATCAGACAGTGCACAGCGAACCAGAACCCGTCGGCGAGGATGTTTCCGTCGACGCACTGCGTAAGGAAGCTCACGAAGCGCGAAAGCACCTGATGGCTTCGGCCTGAGAAAGTCCGAAGGCCGCAGGCGGTGTGTATCTGCCGAGTAGGCGTGACGCGTAGGCGTCGAAAAATCCGCCGCCCTTTTGATGAAGTGAGCCGGCGTCGTGAATCGCTCGGCTGGTAAAGCGATTACTGCGGATCGATTTGCTTCCTGACCCGGTTTAGATGGAAAAGCCCTCGCGCGGCACACGGCGAACTTAAATATCGCTGCGCTCAACGGAGGCGGCAATGCGACGACTGGCGACGAGCGCCGTTCGCTCTGTCCACCTGCAAGTGAAAGCCAACCCCAATGGCCTGATTTCGCACGCGGTCGAACATTCGTGGCGCACCAGCGCAAAGCCCAACGGCGGGACGTTGAGCGCGCTCTCTGAAATTACGCCTGCACATATCCCGGCTTAGGCATACCCAGCATAACGTGAGTTGTGAACCTGATTTATGTCTAGAGATCCGAGCTGGTGAATCTCGGCCAGCTTAAGATGGTCTTTACTGATTCGGTGAACTGTTGGTTTAGGTTAAACCGACACTTAAAATTACCATCTAAAAAGAACGAGCATTTCGATCCTATAAAGTGGCCCAATACGAATTAAGCAGCCTATTTCCAATTGCGTCCGGTTCATGACGCCTCGATCCGTCCAAATATTTGATCTGGTAAATAAAAATATTATAATGATCAAAAACAGTATTATGCTTGCCTATTTGAAGCATTCTTTTCAGCAATAAGGCATCCCTCCATGCGATGGAGGGAAGCGCTCGCCATCCGGCGCATTGGTTGAAAGCGTGTGTCCTCGGGCGCTATTAGTACGGCGTCTTCATCAGGCATTCCAAGCAGATGCGGACGGTGGAACGCCAGCCACCCATAAAGAGGCGGCTTGGCCAACGCCGCGCTAACTGGTCGACGTACGGCTTCGGTGCCAAGAATGTGGACATGGCAAAAACAGTTTAAAAATGCAGTAGCCAGAAGCCGTAGCGCTCGTTCAAGCGCATAGTCGCTCCGGCACTTCCAGCCGCAAAGTCCTAACAAGATAGTCGTGTACCGGCGGGCGTGCGGTGCGCAGTTGCGGAGTCGGATCAATGGCAGGGACTTTCCTGCGCCTCGGCATTACGCTAAATTTGAGCCATGCCTTCACGCGCCGCTCGAGATGCCTATACCCGATGGTTGGTTCTAGATTCGAGGTATGGCGAAGAGCGCCAACTCAATCTCTACACGCCGGCTGTCGGCGAAGAAAAAGAGCGCAGGGAGAATCAGCTTGCGGCTTTGGCCAAGGCGGTCAAGGATGCCAAAGACACATACGAAAAAATTTTTAGAAGTGCCATGGATGACACAGCCGGGCTGTTCTAAAAGTCCATCTCCGGGGCGGCGTGGCTCCTGCTGAGGCAATCTACGAACTCGACTGGCGCAGCGGGAAGAAGGGCCGACGCAATCACACGCACAGACGACGAGCCTTAGGGTATCGCGGGCTATACGAACCGCGCGAGGCAGTGGATGGAACCTGGGCCTTCAGCTTCACGATGCTGACTCTCAACGCCGACGCGCGCCTTATCTTCAACCAGTTGCACCGCCCGGACCCGAAGTGGCCGCCCGACTTGCAAGACAAGCCGATGGCGGCCATCTTCCACGAAGACTTTATGGCGCCTGGATCAACGCGCCGCCTGAAAAGTCGATGGACATCATGCGAATGTTTCCGGCCAATCGCCTAGTCGCCGAGCCGCGCCGATGGCGCCTGAAATTCGTGGGAATCAAGAGCCGGCAACCCGCGTTTTGTGAACTAGAGGCGCACAAAAAATTCCCACGACCCCCGCACGTTCCACCGACTTTTGAAGGGTTTAGGAGAGATCCTAAGCCCTTTCTTCTGTCTGAAAGTGCCGAGCAGTTCCAGCGTGGAAATGCTCGATTGGTCCGGACCTGCCGGACGAGGGTAGGACTGGGTCCGCAAAAAGGAGCGGTTCGCGACTAGAAGCCGTATCGTGCGATGCGGCACTCAGATCTGAATTCAATTTTTCAAACCAATGCTTCGGTCGTGCCATCGCGCTATGGGTGGCAACCACGCCGGTCGGCAAACTCGCGCAGAAGGCCGAGACCTGCTTCGGCCCCGCAGGCAAGCCGCTGAAGGTGCCCTGCCGACGCTTATGGGGACCGGATGGAAACTCCATTCGGCGTTGCACGAATTCGTTGGCACAAGCGGACGGTGGGTTGGTCGATCCAACGTTCGAATGCCCAAGCTGCCAAATACAACAGCGGAAGAGTCACCGCCAAGGTGAGCAAAGCAGCGGGGCCCCTGGCAACCGCTCCGGGGCCGACGAGCCAGTTAAATAGGCTGCACGATAAGGAGAGTATAAATACAAGGTGAATCAGGTAGAAGGAATAAGAAACTTTGCCGATAAACTGGACTGGACGCGATAGCAACAAGCGAGCACCCGCCCCGCCCTTTACAGAATAAACGACTAGAGAACCGCCGATAAGATTGATGATATTTTGTCTATTTGCTGAAAAAGCGTCCAAATCAGCAAGAAGGCCAAGATCAATGTTGTTATCGATGCTGGCGATGGCCAATCCGATTGCTCCAACAGCCCAACTGGCCCAAGGCGCACGCGGCGTTTTCCAACCTGCCATATAGCTTCCTATTAGAAACGCGACATAGGCCGGCCACTGCGTTGTAGCATTTGTCGTCACTAAGATTAAAAAAATGCACACTGAGAGCCATGCTGCTCTGCCGCGCCAAGCGAGCAAGCGGTAAGCAAAAATCAACATTGAACCAATTAGCTCCACGCGCATCGTCCACAAGATCGGATTATAAGTAGCTTCGCCTTTCAGAAGAACACCGTACAGCGCCTCGGACAACACCGTTGATAAGTGAGGTTCTCTTGGAGCTTGTCCTAAAAGCCAAACTGAGCCGGTTATGCCGGCCGTTTGGACGAAACTGTAGAGTGCAGCAAGCATTGCGAGGTACGACAAAACAACGCTTGCAAAAACCGGTATGCCCAGCCTGACCAAACGCTTTGCGGCCCTGTTTTTAAGGCTGGCTGTGTCATTACTTATTTCAAATGGCAGAGTTAATACATACCCACTCAATACGAAGAAAATATAGACCTGAAAGCCGCCGTTCCACAAAACCGAAATCAACGGAGTCGATATTATGTGCTCAATCGTGCCATTTAATGCATGAGAGTTGGCGACCCAATCGTAGTAATGGGTAAAACCGGCGGGAAAGAAGGATAGTAGAAAATGCGCCAAAAATACGCCCAGGGCCGCGATACCGCGCAGGCCGTCTAGCTTTCGATCTTTTTCCAAGGCAATGCGCAGGCAGTTGTAAAACGCAGGATCATAATAGGACTGGATGAAGTGCCCAGTTTTAAAATGCATTCAGGTGGGTGTGCGGTGGGATCTTCGAGCAGGGATCAATTTTGAGACTTGTGACGTTCGCGTCAGACCATGTCGCTTGCACGTCAGCGACGCCGGCAGTCCTGCAATACTCGAAGTCATGGCCGGAGTGGCTGGGTGATCAGTCGTGCAGCGACATGGCTCTCGATGTCGGAAATTCTCGGACGGCGGCTGGCCGTGCCGTCCTAGGTCACCAACGCTGACGAGCCATCAACTTCTCCATTCCTTTAGCTGACTGGAGATCGATGATGTATGCGCTCGAAGCCGCCCGCAGGAACGCCGCCGGGGCGATCACCCATGTACGTTGGCACAGTCTCGAGGTCGAAGGCAATCTGCCGGTCCACGGTGACTCGGTTGTGGTGCCGGTTGAGATCGCGATGCGCGCAGCGGCTACCGATGCAGTCCATATCTGCTATCACGGTGCAGCGGGGAGCAGGGTAGGGGTGGGACAACATCAATCGCGGACCACATTGGTCGATATGCCCGGCACGCCAGCGGATCAGACGCTGGCGAGTCTTCCTTCCGTTTGAAAATCCACGCCAAAGCGGCGGCCTTCTACAACGTGGCAATCTGCTGACGATGTGCTCCCATTACGAAGCTCCGCTGAAAAAGCTTTTGCAGTCTTCCTTTCCGGCAGCCTCGGTTCCCGGGCCCTGGGACAAGCCGGACATGTGGCCCGGATATGCCGGGCCTTTTGTGATGCGCACGCCAGACGCCGACATCTGCGATGAATCAGTGCCACCTTTGAACATTGAGATCGGCACCTTCGGGCTGATTCCGGCTTGGGCTGGAGATGAGCGAATGGCCAAACGCACCTACAACGCCAGGTCTGAAACGGTCGCTGAAAAGCCCGCATTCAGGGATGCCTGGTCGAGAGCGCAGCACTGCATCATCCCGGCCGCGGCCATTTACGAACCCGATTGGCGCAGTGGAGCCAGCATACCGACCCGCATCACCCGGACTGACGGCGATCTGCTCGGCATTGCCGGACTGTATGAACGTCGGAGGACGCTCGATGGCGCGTGGGCCTACAGCTTCACCATGCTGACCCTCAATGCCGACGCCCACCCCCTTTTCAATCAATTGCATCGGCCGGATCCCAAGCGCTCTCCCGAGTGCCAAGACAAGCGCATGGTGGCAATCCTGCCTCGCGGGCTATACAAGGCGTGGCTCGATGCGCCGCCGGGTGAGGCCATGGATTTCATGCGGATGTTTCCGGCATCCCGTCTGGTTGCCGAGTCCCGACCGAAAACTTGAATCGGCGCTTGTGCATCTGCGCCCTTATTAACGGTGCGCAGATTTCGTATTTGTCCGACCAGTCAGGGTGCGCCGCAGCGTTCTCATCACACCGGTACGGACCGGACTGAGAGAGTAGCAAAGTGAAGTGCGATATTCGGGACCCGAGCGTAAGGCGAATGCCTACAAGTTAGCGCCGAATATTCAAAGATGCTTGGTGCAAAACCAATGACGCTTGAGCATCGCCATGCATCCCCAAACCAACGTTATTTCAACCGTCTTTCGCCGCAGTGAATCCGCAGGTGGCAACCAGATATCTGGTACCGAAGCGGGCGGTGCCACAGCACCACGGGCAAATACGAAAGATTCATTCGACGTGTTAGACGTACTTGCTGTCTTCGCCGCCGCTTTGTTGGCATTGACGGCGCTATACCAGACCAGTTGGTATTAGCAAAATGAGTCCCGAACCGGCTTCCTGGACGAGAAAATCCGGCGCTATCTGAATCACATCCAGGCGAAAGACGCTCCTGCGATGCAGAGTGCGACGGCCAACCCGGCGAGCGCCACGATCGGCAAGGACGAGTGCCGGTTGCGCCGGGTGCGGGTAAAGGTCCAGTCGTGCCAGCCGTCCAGCACGACGAGGGTTTCGTCCCGTTGTTTCAGCGGGTTGACTCCCCACGAATTTCGGAAGTCCTTTTGCTCTTTCGAGATAGGGTTTGCCATGGCGCAGCACGTGGATTGGGAAGGCCTCATTTGTATCTGGAGCGCTCCCATTCCGTGTGTAGGACTTGCCCGATCGAGGCGTCATCAGCCGGCCCGATCGGCTCCCGGAACCGTCACCTCCCGGCAGCACACTCGTGTTAAGACGGCGCGAGAAATGGGGTGCGGCTGCCGTCTTCGCCCACGATGCAGCCGTCGCTGGCGTCGTCAACTTCCAGTAGCGCACCCATGAATCGGTCGGTTTCCGGCGTGTCGTCCGAACCGAGCGCGATGCGGCCGGTCTTGCGCAGCTCCAGCAGATCGCGGTGCTGCCGGGTACTCAGTACGATTTTTTGCGGATATTGGTTGCCGTGGGCTTTCCAGTGATCGCGAACGGCGGTGACCAGCGTTTCGTAGATATTGCTCATGCCCGGATTGTCGACCGGCGTGCAATGCAAATTAACAGGATCCGCCGTTCCCGCCTGCCTAATGCGGGCACCACAAGGAAGTCGTCATGCAGCCCACACCCGATATCGTCGTTACCGAACAGGATCGCCTGGATTTCGCCCACAAGATTTTCGAGTTCGCCCGCAATGGCGATGCAGAAGGACTGGCGCCTATGCTCGAACGCGGTTTGCCGCCGAACATGAGCAACCACAAGGGCGATACCTTGCTGATCCTGGCCAGCTACCATGGCCACCTGGAAGCGGCCCGGGTACTGCTGCAGGCCGGGGCCGATGCCAATCGATTCAACGACATGGCACAGACCGCGCTGGCGGGCGCCGCTTTCAAGGGCAATCTGGCCATGGTCGAACTGCTGCTGCAGTTCGGCGCCAGCGCCGATTTCGCGCCGCCCGGCGGCAAGACGCCGTTGATGTTCGCAGCCATGTTCAACCGCGTCGAAATCGCCGATTTGCTTCTGAAGCACGGCGCACCGGCCGATACGCGCAGCAGCGACGGCATGACCGCGCTCGAGCTCGCCCACAAGATGGGCGCCGCCGACACCGCAGCGCAACTGGAACGCCTGGCCGGCTAACGGCTGCCAGGCGCGGTCGGTCAGGCCTGGGTGGCGATCAGGTCGGCGATGGCCAGGCCGACGTCGGTGGTCGAGGCGGTGCCGCCCATGTCCGGCGTCCGCGGGCCGTTCACCAACACCGTTTCGATGGCCTTGACGATGGCGTCGTGGGCCTCGCGTGCACCCAGAAAGTCCAGCATCAGCGCACCCGACCACACCATGGCGACCGGGTTGGCGATGTTCTTCCCGTGGATATCGGGTGCCGAGCCGTGCACCGGCTCGAAGAGCGACGGAAAAGTGCGTTCGGGGTTGAGGTTGGCCGACGGCGCCAGGCCGATGGTGCCGGTGCAGGCCGGACCCAGGTCGGACAGGATGTCGCCGAACAGGTTGGTGGCGACCACCACGTCGAAACGGTCCGGCTGCAGCACGAAGCGGGCGGACAGGATGTCGATGTGCTGCTTGTCCACCGAGACTTCCGGGTAGTGCTTGCCCATGGCGTCGGCGCACTTGTCCCACCACGGCATGCTGATGGCGATGCCGTTGCTCTTGGTGGCGACGGTCAGCTTCTTTTTGCGCGATTGCGCCAGTTCGTAGGCGTACTTCAGCACCCGGTCGGCGCCCTTGCGGGTATAGACCGATTCCTGGATGACCAGCTCGCGGTCGGTGCCTTCCCACATGATTCCGCCCAGCGAGGTGTATTCGCCCTCGGTGTTCTCGCGCACCACGAAGAAGTCGATGTCGCCCGGCTTGCGGCCCGCCAGCGGGCAGGGCACGCCCTCGAGCAAACGCACCGGGCGCAGGTTGATGTATTGGTCGAATTCGCGGCGGAACTTGAGCAGCGAGCCCCACAGGGAGACATGGTCGGGCACGGTCGCGGGCCAGCCGACAGCGCCGAAAAAGATGGCGTCGAAGCCGTCGAGCCGGGCTTTCCAGTCGTCCGGCATCATCTGGCCGTGTGCGGCGTAGTAGTCGCAACTGGCCCACTCGAAGGTGGTGGTGTCCAGCTTCAGGTCGAAGCGCTTGGCGGCTGCCTGCAGGGCGCGCAGGCCCTCGGGCATGACTTCCTTGCCGATGCCGTCGCCGGCGATGACTGCGATCTTGAAAGGGCTGGCGGACATGTCGTCTCCTGGTTCTGTCTGCGGATATGGATGGATGGGCTGGATTGTCGATTGAGCATGGAATACATTCAATGCCCAACGCCATGAATGCTTTGTCAACGAATCGTGACTAACGAAAATCAACCCGGATTGCCGCCCGGATCGGTGTCGCAGACCATGCCGGAGATGGAAGACCTGCGGGTTTTCATCGTGCTGGCGCGCAAGGCGAGCTTCGTCGCGGCAGCCGGTGCGCTAGGCGTATCGCGTGCCTACGTCAGCAAACGTATGCAGATGCTGGAGCGGTCGCTGGGCATCCGTCTGCTGCACCGCACCACACGGCAGGTCACGGTGACGGAGGAGGGCGAGCGCGTCTATCGCTGGGCAGGCCGCATCCTCGACGACGTGGAGCAGTTGATGCAGGAAGTCGCGGTGACCCGCCGGGTACCGACCGGCACCCTGCGCATTAGCAGCAGTTTCGGCTTCGGTCGGCGGGTGGTCGCCCCGATGCTGTCGAACCTCACCGAGCAGTACCCGGCGCTGCAGGTGCGACTGGAAGTATTCGACCGGCTGGTAGATGTGGCCGCCGAAGGCATCGACCTGGACATCCGCATCGGCGACGACATCGCGCCGCATCTCATCGCACGCAAGCTGGCAGATAACCACCGCGTGTTGTGTGCCTCGCCGTCATACCTCGCGCGTCGTCCCGCGCCGCAGGCCTTGTCCGACCTGGCCGACCACGATTGCCTGGTCATCAAGGAGCGCGACCATCCCTTCGGCGCATGGGTGCTGGAGGCCGCCGGGAAGTCGCAAACGGTGAAGGTCAGCGGGCCGCTGTCGTCCAACCACGGCGAGATCGCGGTGCAGTGGGCGATGGACGGCAAGGGCATCGTGCTGCGCTCGCTCTGGGATGTCGCGCCGCTGCTGGACGCCGGCACCCTGGTCCAGGTGCTGCCTGCCTATCGGCAGCCCGCCAGCATCTGGGCGGTGTATCCGCAGCGGCTGGAAAACTCGGCCAAGGTGCGGGTGTGCGTGGAATTCCTGCAAACGCGATTTCGCGATGCGGCCCTCGATTCGGTCCTTGCGAGGGATTGATTTCGCCCCGGGCCCGGCATGAATGCCTGGGCCGCTGCACGGAGGTCAGGGCGCAGAAACGCGCGCGATCAGCCCGGCCAGGCCATGCTGGCGACCAAGCCCAGCCCCAGTCCGGCGGCGATCACCACCATGCCGATCCACTGGCGCAGCGGCCGTGCGGGCACCTCGGAGGAGGGGGACTGCTTGACGTCCCATTCGCCCACCTCGGTCTCGGCAAAGTCGGGCCGATTGGCAAATGGCTGCTTGAACATCGTCTGCAGGCGAGCGTTCTCGGCACGCCGGGTGGCGATGGCTTGCTCGCGGGCCGCCCGAAAGCGGCTGCCGTCGGGGTCGGACGGAATACCGCGCGCTTTCAGCGCCTCGGTCATGGCCTGGAAACGGCGTTTTTCCTTGGCCTGTTCTTCACGGCGGGCGCTCAGCAGGGAGTCCTCGAAATCAGTGCGGCCCCGCATGCGGTGCCGCGTGGGTTGCGGCAGGGGCTTGGTGTGTTGCCAACTCGGAGCGTTCATGCAGAGCAGTTTCACCGCGATTGCTGCACCGCAACGCAAGATGGACTCGTGCCCACTTTGTGGGAGATCACCTCGCCACCTTGTAGGCGACCTCCGACAAGACTAGTGCCGGCGTGCGTGCATGCGGCGCACCATCGCCGCGAACCATTTCTCGGCAAAGTCGTGGCCGGAAATCAATTGCTGGGTGAGATCGGCGCATTTTTGGCCGATGGCAACCGGCAACGCGGTGTTGTCGCCCGCCATCGACAGCGCCAGGCACTGGATTTCGGCGGCGCGCTGTACCGTCCACAACAGGAAGAACGTACGCGCCACGTCGGCCTCGCAAACCGCCACGCCGTGGTTGCGCAGCACCAGCACGTGCTTGTCGCCCAGGCTGTCCAGCATGCGCTGCTTTTCGTCGTCGAACAGGGTGATGCCCTCGAACGTGTGGTACGCGACGCGGCCGGTGAGCTGTGCGCCGTAGAAGTCGTCGTGCCCGAAACCCGCACGCTTGAGGGCGATGGCCGACAGCGGCGTGGTGTGCGTGTGCACCACGCAATGGGCATCCTCGCGCGCGCCGTGGATGGCGCTGTGCAGTGCGAAGCCGGCCGGGTTGGCGGGGTAGTCCGATGGCTCGACCAGCCGGCCGTGCAGGTCCACCTTGAGCAGGTTGGCCGGCGTCACCTCGTCGTAGTTGAGGCCGAAGGGGTTGACCAGGTAATGGCCTTCCGCGCCGGGCAGCCGCACCGAGATGTGGTTGAAGATTGTTTCGGTCCAGCCGAAATAATCGATCAGGTGGTAGCCGTGGGCCAGCTGGCAGCGCAGCGCCCATTCGGTCTCGGAACAGCCGGCCGGCCGCAGGGAATCGGTGGAGGTGGTGGGTGCGTTCATGGCTTGGAAAAAGTGTCGGGTTTCAGGCGGCGACCGGGGCGCAGCGCTCTCGCGTGCGAGCCAGCATCTCGCGGGTGGCGGGCATGGGCAGGTCGAACAACGCGGCCAGTTCCAGCACCGCGTCGCCGATCGCGGCCAGCTCCAGCGGACGGCCGCGTTCGTAGTCCTGCAGCATCGAGGTCCGGATCGGCCCCATCGCCGCGCCGAGTTTCAGGAACTCGATCGGGTCCACCGTCATGCGGGCGCCGTGGCAGCAGGCGGCGAGCATGGCTTCGAGCATGACCGCGCGCACGGTGGGCAGCAGGTCGGCACGGCTGTAGATCTGGTCCAGCGTGGCGCCGGTCGTGACCGACAGCGGGTTGGACGTCAGGTTGGCGATGATCTTGGTCCAGAGCTTGTCGCGCAGGCGCTCGATGGGCCGGGCCTCGATGCCGGACCGCTCCAGCGCCGCGCACACCTGCTGCAGGCGAGGGCTGATGGTGTTGCCGGGCTCGCCCAGCATCATCAGGTGCGGGTTGCGCGCCACCGAATGGCCGGGCTGCGGACTTTCGGCGGTGATGAAGGTGACGGCGCCGATCACCTGTGCGGCCGGCAGCCACCGGCCGATGCGGCCGCCGGGATCGACCGCCTCGACATGGCGCCCCTGGAAGCGGCCGCCTTCGTCGTGGAAGTACCAGAAGGGCACGCCGTTGACGGCCGGCACGATGAGGGTTTCGGGCCCGACCAGCGGCGCCACCTGTTCGGCCAGCGCCGGCAGGTCTTGCGACTTGCAGCTGATGAAGACGATGTCCTGGATGCCGAAGCTCGCGGACGAATCCGCCGTGACCGGGGAGGTCACCCGGCCGGTCGCATCGTCCAGGCGTGCGCCGTGGGTGCGCAGGTTTGCCAGCGTGGTGCCGCGCGCCAGCACGCTCACGGTGTGGCCGCCATGGGCCAGCCGGGCCGCCAGCGTGGTGCCGATGGCGCCCGCGCCGGCCACGGTGATTCGCAGGCTCGCGCCCTGTGTCATGGCGTGAGGCCGTTGGCACCCAACTGGTGATAGGCCCGGTTGAAATAGGCCAGTCCGTTGGAGCTGTCGCCGTTCAGGCGGATGCCGCGCAGTTCGGCGAAGAAGATGCTGTGCGAGCCGACTTCGTGGATATGCGTGATCTCGCCGTCGAAATTCACCAGGGCACCCTCTAGCGCGGGCGCACCGGTGGCCAGCGTCGACCAGGGGGCCTGCTCGAAGCGCCGGTCCATTGTGACGTCGCGGTTGGCGAACAGCGCCGATACGGCCTGCTGCTCGGCCGCCAGCACGTTGACGCAGATGGTGCGGTTCTCGACGAAGAAGCGGTGCGCGAAGGAGCTGCGGTTCATGCAGACCAGCAGCGTCGGCGGCTGGTCGGTCACGCTGCACACGGCGGAGGCGGTGAAGCCCGCGAGGCCCGCCGGGCCGTCGGTGGTGATGACGTTGACCGCGCCGGCCAGCAGGGCCATGCCGTTGCGGAAGTCGGCGATGGGAACGGATAGGGAATCGCTCATGGCTTTGTCCTCAGATGTCCAGCACCAGCCGGGCGGATTTCGCACGCGAGCAGCAGGTCATGATCTGATCGTTGTCGGCCTTTTCCTCGTCGGTGAGGTACACGTCGCGGTGGTCGCATTCACCCTCCAGGACGGTGCAGACGCAGGTGCCGCAGACGCCTTCCTCGCAGGAAACTTCCACCTTGATGCCGATGGCTTTCAGCGCCGCGACGATCGATTGGCCTTCGGCCACCCGCACTGTCTTGCCGCTGGCCCGGGCCTCCACTTCGAAGCCGGCGCCGCTGGTGTCGATGTCGGCGTTGAAGTACTCGCGGTGGATGCTGGCCGAGGGCAGGCCGGCCTTTTCGCCGGTGGCGATGACCCAGTCCATGAAGCCCGAGGGGCCGCAGGTGTAGAGGTGGGTGCCCGCGGTGCCGGCAGCGGCCAGGATGGTGGCCAGTTGAAGTTTCGAGGCCTCGCCGGCATCGTCGAAATGCAGCGTCACTTTGTCGGCGAACGGCGCGGCGGACAGCTCGGCGACGAAGGCGCTGCCGGCCGCCGATCGGGCGCAGTAATGCAGCTCGAACGACTTGCCGGCGGCGGTCAGCGCGTGGGCCATGGCGATCATCGGCGTGATGCCGATGCCGCCGCCGATCAGGATGCTGTGCTGCGCCTCTGCGGCCAGCGGAAAGTGGTTGCGCGGCGCGCCGATGGTGAGGGTCGCGCCCTCCTGCAATCGGTCGAACACCGCCAGGGAACCGCCCCGCGAGGCGGGGTCGCGCAGCACGCCGAGGCGGTAGCGCGTGCTGTCGGCCGGATCGCCGCACAGAGAATACTGGCGCACCAGGTCGTCGGCCAGGTGCAGGTCGATATGCGCCCCAGCCTCGAAGGCGGGGAGCGCGCTGCCATCCGCGCTGTGCAGGTCGAGCACGACGACGGCGCCGCCCTGGATTTCACGGCGACGGACGACGACTTGCAGGGTGTCGGTGCTCATGGTCGGGCGCTCCTCAGAGGATGTAGCCGACGGCGGTCAGCGTGTCGGTGGAGTTGATGAGCTGGATCACCTTGCGCTCGATCAGGAAGCTGTCGCCCTTCTTCACCAGCTCGTAGGTGACGTTGGCGGTGTGCTGGCGGAAGCGGTCCTTGCGGAACTCGCGCAGGTCCTGGGCGCAGCGCACCGTGACCCGGTCGCCGTCCTCGGCCAGCAGCCGCAGGCGCGACACGCTGCGCACGGTGCGCGCCACCGGGGCCGAGGAAATCGCCTCGCCGCCGGTCAGCCGCGCCACCCGCTTCTCGCGCATGTGGGCGTCGTCG
>Ga0308163_10000476_pt1 | contig 69776 bp, 60 predicted proteins | sample PhyTR1_FD_201037 | JGI IMG/M metagenome (GOLD analysis project Ga0308163, IMG submission 201037) | Phyllosphere microbial communities from UC Gill Tract Community Farm, Albany, California, United States - DLSLT.R1 | ecosystem: Host-associated > Plants > Phyllosphere > Unclassified | place: USA...
CGGCAACAATGTTTCCCACGCAAACAACAAAACCAAACGTCGTTTCCTGCCTAACCTGCAGAACCGTCGTATTTTTGTTGAATCTGAAAACCGCTGGGTTTCCCTGCGTCTGTCCAACGCTGGTCTGCGCGTCATCGACAAGGTCGGCATTGATGCCGTTCTGACCGACATGCGCGCCCGTGGCGAAAAAGTCTAATTAGGAGCTACCATGGCAAAAACTGGCCGCGACAAAATCAAACTGGAATCGACCGCAGGCACGGGTTTCTTCTACACCACCACCAAGAACAAGCGCACCACGCCTGCTAAAATGGAGATCATGAAGTTCGATCCTAAAGCACGCAAGCACGTCATGTTCAAAGAAACCAAGATCAAGTAATCAACGATCTTCGCTTCCGAAAAAACCGCCCGGCGCAAGCCCGGCGGTTTTTTTACGTCCTGCCGAAGTGGCGGCAACCCGCACGGCGGCATACAGGGGGCGGACCCCGCTGGGTCGACCCCGCCCGACCTTGCGGGTCAGGCAAACGCTCATTCGACGGGCATAAAAAAACCCCGGACACGGCCGGGGCTCATTGTGCGACAGCGTAACGATCAAGCGTAGCTGCGCAGGCGGAACGAGAATTCTTGCAGCGATTTGATGCCGGACGCTTCGGCGCGGTTGCACCAGTCTTGCAGCTTGTGCAGCAACTGGTCGCGCGTGAAGTGCGAACGCTCCCAGATTACGCCCAGTTCAACACGCATGTTGTGCATGGTTTCCAGCGCTTTGCTGTGCTGGAACAATTCGACCAGTTGCTGTTGCTGCGGCGCTTCCAGCTTGCCCGGCTCGCGCTGCAGCAACTTGCGCGACGACTTCAGGAAACGCGATTCCAGCTCGGCCTTGGTTTTCAGGTGCTCGACTTCTTCGTGCCAGGCGGCCTTGATCGATTTGGCGTACTTGGCCATCACGTCATAGCGGTTGGCGATGACCGATTGCAAGGTGTCGAAGTCGGCTTCGACTTTGCCTTTGGCGAACTTCGGCTCCGGCGCGCGCTTCTTGACCTTGGCGAGACCCATGATTTCCAGCGCGCGGATGTAACCCCAGCCGATGTCGAACTCGTACCATTTCGACGACAACTTGGCCGACGTCGCGAACGTGTGGTGATTATTGTGCAATTCCTCGCCGCCGATCAGGATGCCGAACGGAATGATGTTGGTGGCCGCGTCCGAGCAGTCGTAGTTGCGGTAGCCCCAGTAGTGGCCGATGCCGTTGATGATGCCGGCGGCGGTCACGGGGATCCACATCATCTGCACGGCCCACACCGAAATACCGATGACGCCGAACAGGGCGAAGTTAATGAACAGCAGCGCCACCACACCAGCCCAGCTGTAGCGGGTGTACACATTGCGCTCCATCCAGTCGGTCGGCGTGCCATGGCCATACTTTTCCATGGTTTCCATGTTCTTCGACTCGGCGCGATACAGCTCGGCGCCTTCCCAGAACACTTTCTTGATGCCGCGCGTGACCGGGCTGTGCGGATCTTCCTCGGTATCGCATTTGGCGTGGTGCTTGCGGTGGATCGCCGCCCATTCCTTGGTGACCTGGCCGGTGGTCAGCCACAGCCAGAAACGGAAGAAGTGGCTTGGAATCGCGTGCAGCTCGAGCGCGCGGTGGGCCTGGTGGCGGTGCAGATAGATGGTAACGCTGGCAATGGTGATGTGCGTAACGGCCAGCGTGTAGAAAAACACTTCCCAGGCGCTAAACCGGGTCACCCCGTTAGACAGAAAATCCAATACCGCATTTAAACTAAAGCTCATTAATACTCCAAAGTGGGCGTGTCACGCATCGCGGTGGTTCCGCAAATATTGCGTTTTCAACAGGCGCAGGAAGTCCATTAGTCGTGCTAACAACCTGCAATTGTACGCTGAATCAAAGGTGATTTGAGGAAGGATTTCCAGCGGTAACAGGGTTTTCCTTTGGCACGGTCGTGCTTTCTTCTGCGCCCAACGCAGGCGGCAACGCGCCCAAGATGCGCATTTCCCTCTGCGGGAACGGCACGGAAATGCCATGCTCCTTTAACGCACGCCAGATCGCACGGTTGACGTCGGATGTGACGCCGCCGCGACCATTTTCAGGATCATCGATCCAGAACCCGACTTGCAAGTCGAGACCGTCCGCGCCGAAATTGAGCAAAGTGGCCGACGGACGCCGCTCCTTGTTGACCCGCTCGACGCTCAACGCAGACTCTTCCAGCAGGGCCAGCACCGTGTCGACATCGGTGTCGTAGGCCACCGATACCTTGGTGGAAATATTGACCATGCTGCTGGAAAGCGAAGAGTTTTGCACCGCGCCCGACACCAGCATCTCGTTTGGAATAATCGATTCCATGCCGTCCAATGCCTGCAGCACCGTGTAGCGGGTGTTGATTTGCGTGACCTTGCCGCTGTATTTATCGACCGTGATCATGTCGCCGATGGTCAGGCTGCGGTCGAGCAAGATGATGAAGCCGGACACATAATTGCTGGCAATCTTCTGCAAGCCCAGGCCAAGGCCGACGCCAAGCGCGCCGCCGAACACCGACAGCACCGTCAAATCGATCCCCACCAGCGATAAGCTCACCAGCACGGCCGCCAGGATCAGCACCGCCCGCACCGTGCGCGACAATACAACGCGCAAGCTGGTGTGCATGCCCTGCAGGCGCATCAGCCACTCTTCGAGCGCGGCGCCGGCCCACAGCGCCAGCATCAGCATCACCACCACCGACACGATCGCCTGCACCACGTCGGCGATCGAGACCTTGTATTTACCCATCGGCAGGATGGTGTTGTCCATGTAACGGAATACGTCGTCCCACAGGCCGGTGATGTAAATCACGAAGGCCAGCCACACCAGCAGCTGGAAAATCTTCTCGAAAGCCAGCATGGTCGGGCTGATTTCGCCCCGGCGCGCGAACACGCGGCGCAGCAGATACACGGTGAAGCGGATCACCGCCAGCGAGCCGAAGATCGGTATCGCCACCTTGAGCAGGTTATTGGGATGCTTGTAAAACTCCAGCAAGGCGATGCGCGACAGCGTCAGCAGGCCGACCACCAGCATCGGCGGCACCACCCGCCCCACGCTCTCGACGCCGAAGCGCATGATGTCGTTGCGGGTCTCATCGCGTCCGGTATATTTGCGCAACAGCCGCGCCAGGGTCCATCCCAAGGCCACCGACAGGATGAGCGCGGCGATCTGCCATAGCATGCTGGGATCGCGCAGGTCGCCCGAGAGGTCTTCGATCAGATTGAAAAGCGGCTGTTGTCTGGACATATCTAATGCTGAGTGTGGCTGGAGGCCGTAGCGTAGCAAACCCGCATGAGTTTGCCTATAAGCGCGCATCGCCGCTTAGGGGTCGTACCCGCAGGGTACGACCCCGTGGGGCCGTGCGGGCTGGCGTGCGGCGAAGATTACTCCTCGTCGCTCGCTTGCTCTTCTTCTTTCACCGGCGCCACTTTCTTCGGCATCGGCTTGCGCTCGAACACGGCGGCAAAGAAGCCGTCGGTTTGGTGCTTGTGCGGCAGCAACTTCAGGTAGTCGCCCATGTCCAGGTCGATCTTTTGCTCGGCCAGCACTTTGCTCATCGGCACCAGTTCGAAGTCCGGATGGCTGTCCAGGAACTGCTTGGCGATGAAGTCGTTCTCGTCTTCCAGGAAGCTGCAGGTGGCGTACACCAGGCGGCCGCCGCCCTTGAGCAGGCGCGCGGCGCCGTCCAGGATGGCGGCCTGCTTGACCTGCAGTTCGCCGATGGCGCTTGGCTGCTGGCGCCATTTGACGTCCGGATTGCGGCGCAAGGTGCCCAGGCCCGAGCATGGCGCGTCGACCAGCACGCGGTCGATCTTGCCGGCCAGACGCTTGATCTTGGCGTCGCGCTCGTGCGCGATCTGCACCGGATGCACGTTCGACAGGCCGCTGCGCGCCAGGCGAGGCTTCAGCTTGGCCAAACGCTTCTCGGACACGTCGAACGCGTACAGGCGGCCGGTGTTGCGCATCGTCGCGCCCAGCGCCAGCGTCTTGCCGCCGGCGCCGGCGCAGAAGTCGACCACCATTTCGCCGCGCTTGGCGCCGACGATGGCCGACAGGATCTGGCTGCCCTCGTCCTGCACCTCGATATGGCCGCTCTTGAACAGCGGCAGGTTTTGCAGCGCCGGCTTTTGCAGCACGCGCAGGCCCAGCGGCGAATACGGCGTAGGGGTGCTGCGGATCGGCGCCTCGGCCAGGCCGGCGGCCACTTCCTCGCGCGTGCCCTTCATGGCGTTGACGCGCAGGTCCAGCGGTGCCGGCTGGTTCATGCCGTCTGCCAGCGCCAGCGTCTCCTCTTCGCCCATCTGCTCGACCAGCTTGTCGAACAGCCACTTCGGCATGTTCGAACGGCTCGACTTGTGCATCACCTTGCGGTCGATCTGCAGAATCCGCTCGACCCACGCCACTTCGTCTTCCGTCAGTCCGCCCAGCGAATCGACGCCGACGGCGTCGGCCATGCCCAGCAGGGTCAGGCGGCGCATCGTGGCGCCACCGCCCGCTTCGGAGAAATCGGTGTAGAACGATTTGTTGCGCAACACGTTGTAGATGCACTCGGCGATGGCGCCGCGTTCGCGGCCGCCCAGGCGCGGGTGGTCTTTAAAGTAGCGCGACAACGTCGTGTCGGCGGGCGCGGCAAAGCGCAAAATCTCGCGCAACACTTCTTCGGCGTTGGCGAGTATCGCTGGTGGCAATCTCATGGAATTCCTTGGTTAAATTATTTTGTCATGGTCACATGTTCGTCCACATGGACCTGGCCCTGCAAGTGCTCTTGCAATCGGCCCTGCGTTGTTGCCGCCCCTACCGTCAACCTGCCCTCGACAAACCAGCGCACCGCGCGCGGATAAATCACATGCTCTTGTTCCAGCACGCGGGCCGACAAGGTTTCCACCGTGTCGCCGGGCAGCACCGGCACGGTGGCCTGCGCCACCATCGGGCCGTGGTCGAGTTCGGCTGTCACGAAATGCACCGTCGCGCCATGCTCGGCCACGCCGGCGGCAAGCGCCTGCGCATGCGTCGCCAGGCCCGGGAACAACGGCAGCAGCGATGGATGGATATTGAGCATGCGGCCGGCGTAATGCGCGACAAAAGGCTCCGTCAAAATCCGCATGAAACCGGCCAGCACCACCAGATCGGGCGAAAAGCCGTCGATCACGGTCTGCAAAGCGGCGTCGAACTCGGCGCGGCTGGCGTAGTCTTTATTGGCAACAACAGCCGTCTCGATTCCGTTTTCAGCAGCAAACGCCAGCCCGGAGGCGTCGGCGCGGTTGCTGATGACGGCGGCAACACGGGCGGGCCAGCGCTCGGCTTGCGCCGCGCGGACTATCGCTTCCATGTTACTGCCGCGACCCGAAATAAGGATGACGATGTTTTTCATAGGCCGACATTGTACCTCGTCCACACCGGCCGGACCAGAAAATGCCAACAAATGCTGCGGCGCAGCAAGCATCCACCCCTTGCGCAAAGCGGGGTGCGGAGGGGATTCCAGCTTACTCGAAGGAGTAAAACACCCGGAACGGAACTTTCTTTTCGGCCCAATAATCGGCAGCGTCGCGGAACACGTCCAGCAGGGTTTCCCGCGCTTCCTTGTCAAATTTCTGGGTATTGGGCAATTGCTCGAGCACCACCAGGAAACCTTCCTGTGTGCCGGCCTTGAACATGGTGTCGGTCAGCGTGTCGCGCAGCCCGTCAAAATTCTTGCCTATACCTTTAGGAAACAAAAACGACTCCGCGATGATGCCCAGCACTTGCTGCTTGGTCGCGCCGGCGTTGCAGTGCGCGTACAGGAAGTGCTGGCCCAGGCGGGCCGCTTCCTCCTGCAACTCGACCACGCGGAAGGCGCGGATCGACTGCACGAGGTTGGGCGGCACGAACATCAGCAGTGTTTCGTTTTCCGCCAGTTGACCTGGTATGTACGGTGTGTCCACTTTGCTGTCGTGAGTGCCTAACTTGTTGATTAATGAGTAAATAATTTGAGCACCTGTCCACTTTACACGGCCCGCTGGTCTAAGCGTGTCGTGGTTGATTCAACATCTTTCTCGAATCCCATACGCATATTAGGGTAACGTGTTGTTCCTTCCAGATCAACACGAATGTGATTGCCCACGCAATATTTGTTAAAAACAGAACACTTTTGGGCGGTTTTGACCCCAAATCCACACAATTTCGGCGCGGAATAGCGCCACGGCCGCCGGCAGGATAGCTTGGCCGCTGTTACAATTTGTTGCCACAGATACCGATTAGCCACTGGTCCCGGCCCGCCAACGGGAATACCATAGTACGCATGCAATATCAGAATCCCTGATAAGACACCCCTGACAGACAACGAGGTACCAAATGAACTTGCAAGCCAAATTGATCGCATCCGTACTTTGCGTAAGCGCACTGCCTTTCGCCCAGGCTGCCGAGCTCGAGGATTTCGGCCGGGTGGTCCGGGTCACCCCGCAAGTGGAACAAATCAACCGTCCGCGCCAGGAATGCCGCACCGAATACGTGCAGGTCCAGCAGCCGGCGCCGCAGCGCGGCGTGGGCGGCGCCATCATCGGCGGCCTGATCGGCGGTCTGGCGGGTAACCAGGTCGGCGGCGGCAGCGGCCGCTCGGTGGCCACCGCCGCCGGCGCCATCGCCGGCGCCGTGGTCGGCGACCGCGTCGACAACCAGAACCTGCCCAACAGCGGCGGCGTGCAGGAACAGCAAGTCAAGCAGTGCCGCACTGTCGACCACTGGGAATCGCGCACCTCGGGCTACGAAGTCACCTACGACTATCGCGGCCGCAACTACACCAGCGTGATGTCGTACGATCCGGGCGAGCGCGTGCGCCTGCGCGTGGTGGTCGAGCCGATGCAGCGTTGATCGCATCAATGTTCCGTAACACCCTTCAATGCCGGTCCCTCGACCGGCGTTGCCGTTTTTGGCTTGCCTTGAAGTAAAGCATCGCGGGATAATGCACACTGATACCGCCTCCCCTCCCCATCGCCTCCCATGCTGATCAAACGTAAATCCATCGAAAAAGAAGAATCCTCCCGTCCGGCGCGCAAAGCCAAATATGCGCCGGTGACCTTGTCGGAGCAGGATGGCGTGCGCTATTTGCACTTCGGCACGGAGTGGGTGCAGGGCGCGATGCGCATCCGCAAGCCCAACTGGCCGGAGCTGGAATACGCGCAGCAGATGATGGCGTGGATGCTGTGGCTGAAGCAACCGGCCGCCATCGCCCAGCTCGGCCTGGGCACGGCCACCTTGACCAAGTTTTGTTACGCCACCTTCCCGTCGGCGTCCGTCACGGCGGTGGAGCTGAACCCGTCGGTGATCGCCATTTGCGCGTCGATGTTCAAGCTGCCGCCGAACGACGCCCGGCTGCGCGTGGTGGAGATGGATGCGCTCGACTACGTCAACGACGAAGCCAACCTCGGCGCGCTCGACGTGCTGCAGGTCGATTTGTACGACGCCACCGCGCGCGGCCCGGTGCTTGACAGCGCCGAGTTCTACCAGTCCTGCAACGCCTGTTTGAAAGACGACGGCATCATGACGGTTAACCTGTTTGGTGACCATCCGAGCTACGCGCGCAACATCAAGGCGATCAAGTTCGCGTTCGAACAAGTGGTGTGCCTGCCGGAGGTCCATGATGGCAACGTGGTCGCCATCGCGTTCAAGCGCAAGCGCGCCATCGATGTGGAAGCGCTGGCCGAGCGCGCCGCGCAAATCGTCGCCGAGACCAAGCTGCCGGCGAAGTCATGGGTCAAAGGATTGGCGCAAAGCCTGGCCAAAGGATGAGAGTTTTCTGAAACACGTAGGGCGGATTAGCGCAGCGTAATCGGCCATGCGTGCGCCGCTGGCGACTCACACATGGCCGATTACGGCGTTCCGCCTAATCCGCCCTACGTGTTTTCGAAAACATCACAGTAAACAGTCGCATCACCGTTCCGCCCAACTTTGAAAGTGACCGCAACGATGCCTTCCGCCCAGCCCGCCACCAAGACGTCGCCGCTCGACCTGCAGCAGATCTACACCTGGCTGCTGGCCGACGGCATGATCCGCAAGACCGAGGTCAAGGAGCTGTACGCGCAAAGCCAGGCCATCCTCAAAAACACGGTCGGCCCGATGCACCCGCTGTGCGCGGTGGCCCACGCCAAGTTGCTGTCGGCGCAACCGCCGCACAAGATGCTGACGCTCGACGCGCTGTGCGAATGGCTGGCCCAGCGCACCGGCCTGACGTTCATCCGCATCGACCCGCTCAAGATCGACTTCACCAAAGTGGCCGACGTCATGTCCGCCAACTACGCGGCGCGCTTCAACATCCTGCCGGTCGAGCTCACGCACGACACACTGGTGGTCGCCACCGCCGACCCCTGCTCGATCGAATGGGAAGCGGAGATCTCCAAGGTCTCGCGCCGCGCGATCCGCCGCGTGATCGCCAACCCGCTCGACATCGCGCAATACACCACCCAATTCTTCAGCCTGGCCAAGTCGATCAAGAAGGCCAACAAATCCAACGGCAACGACCTGTCGCTGCGCAACAACTTCGAGCAACTGGTCGAGCTGGGCAAGATCAACAAGCAAGTCGACGCCAACGACCAGCACGTCATCAACATCGTCGACTGGCTGTGGCAGTACGCGTTCGAACAGCGCGCCTCGGACATCCATTTGGAACCCAAGCGCGAGATGGCGGCGATCCGCTTCCGCATCGACGGCGTGCTGCACCAGGTCTACCAGGTGCCGGCGGTGGTGATGATTGCCATGACCGCGCGCATCAAGCTGCTCGGGCGCATGGACGTGATCGAAAAGCGCCGCCCGCAGGACGGCCGCATCAAGACCCGCACCGCCGGCGGCCAGGAAGTCGAGCTGCGCCTGTCGACCTTGCCGACGGCCTTCGGTGAAAAACTGGTCATGCGCATCTTCGATCCGGACGTGGTGGTCAAGACCCTGCCGGAGCTGGGCTTCCCGCTCGACGACGCCGAACGCTGGGACGCGCTGACCAAGCGGCCGCACGGCATCATCCTGGTGACCGGGCCGACCGGCTCGGGCAAGACCACCACCCTGTACACGACCCTGAAAGCGCTGGCGACGTCGGAGGTCAACGTCTGCACGGTGGAAGACCCGATCGAGATGGTTGAGCCGGCATTCAACCAGATGCAGGTGCAGCCGGGCATCGACCTGTCGTTCGCCGACGGCGTACGCGCGCTGATGCGGCAAGACCCGGACATCATCATGGTCGGCGAGATCCGCGACCTCGCCACGGCCGAGATGGCGATCCAGGCCGCGCTGACCGGCCATCTGGTGCTATCGACGCTACACACCAACGACGCCCCGTCGGCCGTGATGCGGTTGCTGGAACTGGGCGTGCCCTACTATCTGCTCGAGGCGACCCTGATCGGCATCATGGCGCAGCGGCTGGTGCGGACGCTATGCGCCGACTGCAAGGCCGCGGATGGCGAGCTCGGAGACGAGCTCTGGCACAGCATCGTCGGCGACTGGGCGTTGCCGAAGCCGGCGACGATTTACCGCCCAGTGGGTTGTCCGGAATGCCGCCAGACCGGCTACCGGGGCCGTACCGGACTCTACGAGCTGCTGACGGTCACGCAGGCGTTCAGTGAGCAGGTGCGCGAGGAGACCGACATCCACGCGTTGCGGCGCCAAAGCGTGGCCGACGGCATGAAGCCGCTGCGCATCGCCGGCGCGCTGAAAATCCAGGAGGGCGCCACCACCGCCGACGAGGTGCTCAAGGTCACGGCCGCGCTGGGGATGAAGGAAACAATAAAATGATTTCAGAAAACCCTTTGCACTTCGCACAGGGCTGTATATAATACGGCCTCTTTCGGGGGTCGTTAGCTCAGCTGGTAGAGCAGCGGACTTTTAATCCGTTGGTCGCAGGTTCGAATCCCGCACGGCCTACCACCGAATTCGCAGTATCAGATGAAGCAGCCACGAGCAATCGTTGCTGCTTTTTTTGTTTGGGCCTGGCCATTCGCGCAACTTTGCCGTCGCAGGCCACCGTTCATCTGCCAGCCACGCCATTCTTCGCTTGCCGCACCTGGAAGTCCGCCACCATGGCGGCAGCCTCGCGAAACATCGCCGGTTCGGCGGCCAGGCACGCCTGGCGCTCGCGCCCGATGCGCGCGCGGTTCTCATCGGCGTTGGCAGCGTCGAGCCGGAAGCCGAATTCCGCCGGTGCGGCCGGTGCCGCGCCAAACAGCCGTTCCAGCATCCGCTCGCCGAGCGCCGACTTGAAGTGTCCCGACTCCCAATACCAGCGCGTGCCATTCACGAGGTCACCTTTGGCCGGAATAGCCTCGCATTGCAACGCGCCGTAGCCGCTGAAGTCCCACAGCACGATGCGCGCCTGCGGATGCGCAACGTTCAGGCGCGCAATTTCGCGCAGCAGCCGCAGCTTCCACTGTTCAAACACGGGCCACAAGCCGGCCTGCTCCATCATCGCCATCAGTTGCGCGTGGTATGGATAAACGACCAGATGGACGTCGGTCCTCTCGCTCGCGGCGGCATCCAGCAGAGCACCCAGGTCGCGCCATTCCGGCGAACTGTCGCCACCCGTCCGGACAATGCCATGCGGCGCCAGCGAAAAGTTCCTGGCGTTCTCCAGCGCCCGCTGCCGGAAAATGCTGTGGTACCCATCCTCGCGCGCGAAACGCAAATAGTCGAACAGCGGATTGAAGCCGCGCGCGGTCATGGTGCCGGCGTCGGGATCGCGCTGTATCCGCAACGTCTTCACGGCGTCGAGCAGCGCGTCCAGCGAAAACAGCGTATCGATCTTCCAGCGCTGGCCGGCCAGCCACCCGGGCGGCGGCTTGGGCGGCGCGTCGGCGCCGTCCGGATTGAGCAGGAAGTCAAAAAAATCCACGCCCAGCAACATCGTCGCCGGCGCCGCGCCGGACGACCGCAACTGGTCGAATTGTTCGCGCGACGTGCCGACACCGGTTCCCGGTATCGCCAGGTTGTAGGCCGAACGCGTTGCAGCGCCCAGCAACGGGCTGTCCGGATCGATGCCGACATCGACCCGCGAATTGCCCATCAGGACAAGCGCCGGCCGCAGCGCCCGCGCGCCGGCCAGCTTGATCTCCGACTGGTAATGATCGGGACGCGGCTTGACGGCGTTGACGCCGGCGATGTCGACCAGGCGGAACAGACAATAAGGGTCGACCACAACAACAAACAGCACGGTCAGCAGGATGCCGGCCAGTAGCGAAACGGCCATCCATTTGATAAACCCTGCGTAGCTGCGGTCCTCGCCCATGCGCGCTTCCTAAAATTGAAAATACAAGAACTCGGCCGGACGACCCAGCGACAGCAGACAGGCCAGCATCAGCACGCTGACCAGTACCGCCCAGCGCCGGTTCGGCAGCCATGCCAGCGGCACGACCGGCAAGGCCGGCGTGCCGCTGGCGGCCGCGTGGAAGTCCAGCGCGGGCTCGAAGCGGCGCATGATTTGCTGCGTGTTCGGCATCGTGAAGCAAATTGCCGCCGCCACCAGCACCCACAGCCAGGTCTGCACAAAGCGCGTGCCGCCGCCAACGTAAAAGGTGACGCCGAGCTTGTCCAGCAAAGGCCGCAGCGCACGCAGATGGGCGGCCAGCGATTCCGGCAACCCGATGCCGTCGCTGCCGCACATGGCGCCGACGATGGTCACCGCACGCGAGAAATCCGTGGCACGGAAAAACACCCACGCAAAGCAGACGGCGGCGAACGTCAGCGCAACGCTCGCCAGCCGCCACCACCGTGCGCCGGTGGGCAACCTTAACCGCGCGGCCAACGCCGCCCAGGCATGGTTGATCATCAGATAGGCGCCATGCAGCATGCCCCAGACGGCAAAGTTCCAGCCCGCGCCATGCCACAAGCCGCCCAGCAGCATGGTCAGCATCAGGTTCAGGTAGCGGCGCACATTACCCCGGCGCCCGCCGCCAAGCGGGATGTAGAGGTAGTCGCGCAGGAAACGCGACAGCGTCATGTGCCAGCGGCGCCAGAACTCAATGATGTTGACCGACTTGTACGGCGAATCGAAATTGAGCGGCAGGCGGATGCCGAAGATGCGCGAGATGCCGATCGCCATGTCGGAGTAGCCGGAAAAATCGAAGTACAACTGAAACGCATAGGCCAGCACCCCGCCCCACGCCACCAGCAGCCCCTGCGGGTCGGACTGGTTGAAAAAGACGTTCGCATGCGGCGACAAATTGTCGGCGATCAGCACCTTCTTGGCCAGGCCGATGGCGAAGATGCTCAAGCCGATCGCGACGTTGGCGGCCGACAGCCGATAGCTTTCCTTGCGTTCGAACTGCGGCATCATCTCGGCGTGGTGCAGCACCGGTCCGGCGATCAGGTGCGGGAAATAGGTGATGAACAGCAGGTAGTGAACGAAGCGGTATTCCTTGACCTTGCCCTGGTAGGTGTCGACCAGGAAGGCGATCTGGGTGAAGGTGTAGAACGAGATCCCGATCGGCAGCACCACATGCCACAGCGGCCAGTCGGTGCCGCCGAGGGCATTGGCGCCGGAGATGAAAAAGTCCGCGTACTTGAAGTAGCCCAGCAGCAGCAGATTGGCGCTGACGGCCAGCGCCAGCCAGCGCAATTTCGCCGGACCTTCGCTATGTCCGATACGCCCGCCCGCCAGGTAGTTGACCACGATGGAAGCCAACAGCAGGGGAATGTACTCGACGCTCCACCAGCCGTAGAAAAACAGCGAGGCCGCAGCCAGCCAGCCGGCCGCCAGCTCCTGGCTGCGCCGCGCCAACACAAAATATCCCAGCGCTGTGATGGGCAGGAACAGCAGAATAAAGCTGAACGAATTGAAAAGCATATCGGCCCGGCATGGCTGGAGGAAAAGACGCGCCCGGCGCGACAGTGAGACCATGCTAAAGTTAAATTGTTTAATTGTCTATTAAAAATATCACTTTCCAGCGCCGGAATTCGATGCCGCCGATCGTGATCGCGACGTGCCGCGCTATACTGGCCGCATGACCGCCAAGGCAAAACATCTCTTCATCAAACCCCGCCATGGCGAGCCCATGACGCCCAGCGACAGCTTGACCCTGGTCGCCGGGCTCGGTATCGCGGATGACATCAACGCCCACCGGCTTAGTCCACGCCAGATCCTGGTGACGGTCGTATCGGAGCTCGATGCGCTGCTTCTGGCGCCCGGCGCGCTGCGCGAAAATCTCGTCATCGCGACCGACCGGCCCCGGGACTGCCAGCCCGGTAGTGCGCTGACCAGTGCCGGCGGCGTCGAGATCCGCCTGACGATGCACTGCGAACCGTGCAAACAACTGCTGCCGCTGGTCGCCAACCTGGCCGGCATGATAGGCCGGCGCGGCATCCTCGGCGTGGTCGTCGGCGGCGGCCAGTTGCGACGCGGCGACGCGCTCGAACTGATCCCCGGCCGCTATCCCCCGCTGGCGGACTCGGTCTATCAAAAATTTCTCGATTTCGTCCCGACGATACCGCGCGGGCGCGTCGTGCGTTACAGCGACGTCGCGCTGGCGGTCGGTGCCGACAACAGTTTCGTCCGCGCCATTCCCGGCTATATCAAGCGCAGCGTCGCCGCCGGCGTGCCGTTGCACCGTATCGTCAGCGCGCGCGGCCAGCTGCTCGCCACCATCCCCGACCAAGAGGCGAGGCTGATGGCGGAAGGCGTGCCATCAAACGGCGGCGTCGCACTCGCCACCTATCTTTGGCAAGGTGATTAGCCCACCGCCATATGCCTCCCCACGGAGCACTGTTATACTTTCTCGAAGTAAAAAAGTTAACACGGTTTTTAATGGCTGAATGACAATAAAATGCACCTGATCGATCGAACCGCGTCATGCTGTTGAAACGGCTGCGCGTCCCGCTGATGGCCTGCTGGTTATTGCTAGTAGTCGCCCCGGCCGTGGACGCGGCAGCAGCCGCAGAGGTTGTGACTCTGCGAGTGGCGGCGCAAGCCGGCACCGACCCCAAGTTCATTGACGCCGGCGACGGCCGCGTCATTGGCATCTGCATCGATATTTTCCGCACCATCGAACGCATCGATCCTGGTTTGGTATTCGTTGGCGACCAGCAATGGCTGCCGCTGGTGCGCGCCCATGCCGAGGTGGTCAGCCACCAGCACGACGCGCTGTGCGCGATCCAGCGCACGCCGGACCGCGAAGCGCAATACCACTACATCGAGATGCCGCTGGTGCCGCTGCGCTTCCATTTGCTCGCGCGCGCCGACGACCCGGTCGTCATCCACAGCTGGGAAGATGTGCGCAAACTGGGGGCCAACGGCTTGATACTGACCAATCGCGGTTTTGGCACCACCGAGGCGCTGGAGCGCATCGGCGACCTGCGCTTCGATGCCAGCGCGGCTGATCCGACGAACAATCTGCAAAAGCTGGCGGCGCGCCGGGGCCGGTTCTTCCTGCACCGGGGGCCGGGACTCAAGAGTTTCTTGCAGCGTTCCGGCTACGGCGCCAAGGTCAGGATCCTGCCGCAGGTGATGTACCAGACCGAAACCTTCATGGCGATGGGCACGCATGTCGATGCGGCGGTGACGATGCGCGTGCGCCGTGCCATCGAACAGATGGAACGCACCGGCGAGCTGGCGCGCATGCTGAAGAAATGGGACTGACGGCGGACATGTGCCCACCGAAACTTAATTGACAGCAACCCCAGTTTTGGCGACTATCGTCGTTTTGTCCTTTTAACGACCACGCCATGACCCTGCCACGCCTTTCCATTATCGCCCTGCTCCTTTCCGCCGCGCTCGGCGGCCACGCCCTGGCCGCCGACGCGCCCGCCAAACGCGCCATTACCCACGAGGACGTGTGGCTGATGAAACGGGTCGGCGCGCCGACCGCCAGCCCGGACGGCAAGTGGGCCGTGTTCACCGTCACCGATCCGGCCTACGACAGCAAGGAACAATGGTCGGACCTGTGGATCAAATCCCTGAGCGACGACACGCCAGCGCGCCGCCTGACGTTCAGCAAGGGCGGCGAAGGCGCGCTGAACTGGTCGCCGGACAGCCGCCAGCTGGTCTTCGTGGCCAAGCGCGACGGCGACGACACCGGCCAGATCTACCGCATCGACGTGGCGGCCGGCGGCGAGGCCCAGCGCCTGACCACGTTGACCCTGGGCGCGCGCCAGCCGAAATTCAGCCCGGACGGCAAGCAGCTGATGTTCGTCAGCGATACCTTCCCCGGCGCCACCGGCGAAGACGACATCAAGAAGATCGCCAAGGAGCGCAAGGAGCGCAAGGTCAACGTGCGCGCCTACGAAAGCTTCCCGCCGCGCTTCTTCGACAAATGGCTCGACGACAAGCAGGTGCGCCTGTTCGTGATGGAGGCTGCGGTCGGCGCCAAGCCGCGCGACCTGCTGTCGGGCAGCAAGCTGGCGGCGCTGCCGGGCTTTGGCGGCGGCCAGGGCGACGAGGGCCAGTCGCTAGACGCGATCTGGTCGCAGGACGGCCAGGCGGTGGTGTTCGCTGCGTCGACCAACCGCGACGAGGCGGCGCGCGCGGCCGGCTACACGCAAATTTTCTCACTGCCGGTTGCCGGCGGCGAAGCGCAACAACTGACGCGCGACAAGCACAGCTACCGCGCGCTCAAGTTCAGCAAGGACGGCAAGACCTTGTTCAGCCTGACCGACGCGGAGGAGCCGGGCAAGGTCTACGACGTCAGCCGCATCGCCAGCTTCGCCTGGCCGATCACCGATCCGGCGCCGAAGGTGCTGACCGCGTCGCTGGACCGTTCGATCTCGCGCTTCGTGCTGCCCGAGGGAAGCAACCGCGTCGTGTTCAGCTTCGAGCACGCCGGGCTGGAGCAGCTGCACTCGATCAGCTACAGCGGCGGCGACTTGCGCGCCGAGCCATCGCTGCCGACCGGCTCGATCGGTTCGCTCAGCGCAGGCGGCAAGGCCATGGTCGGCGTCTGGGAATCGTCCATCAACCCGCCCGAGGTGTACGCCTTCGGCAAAGGCGCCCCCAGGCGCCTGACCTCGTTCAACACCGAGCGCGCCGCCGCCATCGACTGGCAGGCGCCGGAGCATTTCTGGTTCAAGGCCAGCGATGGACGCATGATCCACAACATGATCGTCAAGCCGGCCGGCTTCGACCCGGCGAAAAAGTATCCGCTGTTTGCAGTGATCCACGGTGGAGCGGCCAATATGTGGCGCGACCAGTTCGTGTTGCGCTGGAACTACCACCTGCTGGCGCAGCCGGGCTATGTGGTGCTGCTGACCGACTACAAGGGTTCGACCGGCTACGGCGAGGAATTCGCGCGCGCGATCCAGGGCGATCCGCTTAAAGGTCCGGCAGACGAGCTCAACGAGGCTGTTGACGAGGCGGTGCGCAAGTACAGCTTCGTCGACGGCGCCAGGCTGGCGGCGGGCGGCGCCAGCTATGGCGGCCATCTGGCCAACTGGCTGCAGGCGACGACCACGCGCTACAAGGCGATCGTCTCGCACGCGGGGCAGATGGATCTGGTGATGCAGTGGGGCACCAGCGACAGCATCTTCGGACGCGAGACCAACAGCGGCGGGCCGGTGTGGGGCAACCTGCCTGTGTGGCGCGAGCAAAGCCCGGTGATGCAAGCGGGCAATCATGAAAAGGGAACCGGCTTCAAGACGCCGATTCTGATTTCGGTGGGCGAGCTCGATTATCGGGTGCCGGCCAACAATGCGTTGATGAATTTCGCCACGCAGCAGCGTTTGAACGTGCCGAGCAAGCTGTTGGTGTTCCCGGATGAGAACCATTGGATCTTGAAGGGGGATAACAGCCGGTATTTCTACAGCGAAGTACACGGCTGGCTGGCGAAATATTTAAAGTGATCGCGAACCGTAGGGCGGATTAGGCGGAACGCCGTAATCGGCCATGCATCTGCCGCTGGCGGCGCATGCATGGCGGATTACGCTGCGCTAATCCGCCCTACGTATCTGCACGAGGACTCAACGTTTCGTTGCCCCGCGTTCCCGCGTGACCATGGAGCCACGCATCTGCCGCTGGCGGCGCATGCATGGCGGATTACGCTGCGCTAATCCGCCCTACGTATATCCACGAGACTCAACGTTTCGTTGCCCCGCGTCCCCGCGTGACCATGGAGCCACGCATCTGCCGCTGGCGGCGCATGCATGGCGGATTACGCTGCGCTAATCCGCCCTACGTATCTCCACGAGACTCAACGTTTCGTTGCCCCGCGTCCCCGCGTGACCATGGAGCCACGCATCTGCCGCCGGCGGCGCATGCATGGCGGATTACGCTGCGCTAATCCGCCCTACGTATATCCACGAGACTCAACGTTTCGTTGCCCCGCGTCCCCGCGTGACCACCGAGCCACGCATCTGCCGCTGGCGGCGCATGCATGGCCGATTACGCTGCGCTAATCCGCCCTACGTATCTCCACGAGACTCAACGTTTCGTTGCCCCGCGTCCCCGCGTGACCACGGAGGCACGTAGGGCGGATTAGGCGGAACGCCGTAATCCGCCACGAGCCGCCACGACAATCTCCCTAGTTGAAACTCAACCCCGAAGCACTGGTGTTGGTCAACGTTTTGGCCTTCAGGTCGATGCGGAAGCTATCGCTCGGCTTGCCCGAACCCAGCCCCTTCAGAATCCCGAACACCTGCTTGAACTGATACTGGAACAGCACATTGACCGGGTTCTGATCCGACGGCAAATCGCCAATCTTCACGATCGCCGCCGGCGACGCCGGGAACGCCGCCATCAGCACCTTGTACTGCGCCACCCGCTGCGCGCCCATGTCGCGCAACGCCAGCTCACCGGCGTACACCGTCCGGTGGAAGTCGCCATAGAACTCATACGCACTGATCTTGGCAAAGTCATCCAGCTTCAGATTCGCCGCCGACGCCAGCTGCTCCGCCTTCGCTGTCGCCGCCGCCCAATCCGCCGTCAGCTGGCTCGCCGCCACACCACCCTCGGCCACAGTGCCCTTCGCCGCGCAGGCGGCCGTCAACGGCACCACGCCAGGATTGTCCGCCAGCTGCGCCAGCGTCACCTTGGTTTGCAACTGCGACAGGATCAGCATCTGCCGGGCGTCGAGCGAGGTCGCCGCCTGCTTCATTTCGCACGGCCAGTACTCGTCCATGAAACGCAGGCGCGACAGCTCGCCAAAGTAGGTGCGGGTGAACTCCCCGTACGAGCGCGTGTCCAGAATATTCCGGTTCCAGCGCTTGGCGACGTCGCCGGTCAGCACGCTGCCTTGCAGGTAGTCGTACTCGGTCTGATACAACGGGAACAGCTCGTTATAACGCGCCACGTTGTTCAGGCCGACCGTCTGCACATCGATCAGCTCCTTGCTCTGGTAGCTGACGATCTTGTACGCCGCCCCGAACACGGCCAGCGACGGCGACTGTACGTTGACCAGGTAGTTGCCGGCGGCATCCTGGTAATCGTTGGTGCCATTGAAGTGCATGTGGCCGCCCATGTGCAACGGCAAGCCGGTCGCGGCCAGCGCCCTGGTGGTGGCCGCGTCCGGCACGCGCGCGGTCTGGAACGCGCCCGGCTTGAACACGGCCTTCATCGCGTCGGTCTGGTTGGCGTAGAAGTCCATCGTCGGATAATGCGAGAACGCCATCAGCTGCTTGCCCTGCGCCTTGGCGCGCGCGGCCACCGACTTGATCCATTCCATCTGATGGATTTTGTGCGTCAACACCTTGTTCCAACCGGCGTTGCCGGCGCCGTCGAAGCCGGCGAAAGCGGTCGGATTGGCCGGATCGAACTTGCCGTTGGGGATATGGACGTTGGCGTCAACAGCCAGCAGCCACAGGCCCTTGACCGGTTCGACCAGATAGCTGGCGTCGATGATGTTGGTGCAGCGCGTATAGGATTTGCCCAGCTTGGTTTCGCCGGCGGCCTTGTAGCTGCCGCCCTCGCCTTCCGCGCAGATCTCGAACTGGCGCTTGCTCAGCGCGGACGAGGCCGACGCCGCGTCGAAGCTGTACTTGCCGTCGGCGTATTTGGTGAACGGCGTCTCCCAATACACGTCGGTCTTGTTCGGCATATAGCCGAAGTCGCCGAGCTTGGTGAGCAGGCGTTCGTAGCCCTGCTCGGTCAGTTGCGCGGTGCAGACCACGGTGGGGTCCTTGGCCTTGCAGGCCGCGTTGTTGGGCGCGTAGATCTTTTGTTCCTTGCCGTCGCGCGTGAGGAAGTCGTTCTTGCCGGCTTCATCGTCGTCGTACGGCTCGTTAGGGTCGTGGTTGCCAGGCGCGATAAAGAAGCGCATGCCCTTGGCCTGGTACTCGCGCAGGATGTCGGCCAGGCCGTCGATGTTGATCGGTTGGGCATCGTCGGAGATGTCGCCGGGCAGCGCGACCAGGCGGATATTCTTGCCGTAGGCGTCGTCGAGCGCGGCGCGGAAGGCGAAATAGTTTTCGTTGAACAGACGGGTGGACGTCAGCTGCGCGTACATCGTGCGGATGGTGGCGTTCTTGCCGTCCTTGGTGGGGATGCCGGAGAACTGGCTGCTTTTCAAATCGCCATAGATGTTCTCGAAGTGCACGTCGCTCATGAAGGCAACGGGGGTCGACGTGTAGCCATCGGCCGGGATCGGGTCGGTGGCCGGAACATGGTCGCTGCCGCATGCGGATAACAGCGACATCATGGCGGCGGCCGCGATCAGTGGCCGACGGGCGTTCAAGGCATTGCGCATGCAAACTCCATCTGTCTGTTTTGGGTGGTGCGCATTGTGGCACCCCCGTGTGACAGGCTGATTACATGACAACGCGACGAGGGCGGCGGGCGTCGCCGCCGCCCAGGGTTTCGTCAGGACTGCGACGTCAAGCGGCGGCGGCGCGCCACGCCCACCATCGCCAGTCCGGCCAGCAGCATGGCGTAAGTTTCCGGTTCCGGCACCGCCGTCACCGTGTTGATCCAGTTGACGTGCGAGTAGATCGCGGTGGAGCCGGACAGATCGCCAAAGCTGGAACCGTTCCTGGGCGCGTTGTCGCAACCGCTCAGGCCGACGTCGCCGCAGGCGCTATCGCCGCCCCAGCCCCACGAGTGCACGCCCGACAACAGCCATTCCGAGCCGTTCCAGACGAAATCGCCACCGCCGGAGTCGCCACCGGCGATCATCGACTCGATGGTGCCCAGGCCGGTACCGCTGGTCCAGGCGCCGCCGGTGACTTCGGCGATGCGTCCGATGGTGTTAAGGGCGGCGGTGCCGTTGTCGAAATCGCTCATGTAAGTGGCGCCGGGGGCATAGTACGACGGATCGTCGGGGCCCCAGCCGGCGGCCGGGTAGTAAGCGGCGTTGAATTCCTGGCTGACGACATCAAAGGTGTTGTAGCCGTAGTGGCCCCAGGCACCATCGTTCCAGTTGGTGGGGGAGTTGACGTCGGCGCGGTTGGTCGTGCCGTAGCCAGCCATCAGATAGTCCTTGCCGACGTCGTTGGTGGTGCTCAGTTTGTAGCCCTTGATGCCGGTGACAACGCTGTCGAGTTTAAGGATGGCGATGTCGGCGCCGGTGTCGAGGGAGCCGTTCCAGGCTTTGTGAACGACGGCGTTGCCGACGGCGACATTGCGGGTAACGGCCGCGCTACCGTTGGCATAGCCGAACTCCACTTTCATCTTGCTGAAGTCGTCGGCGCAATGCGCGGCGGTGATCACGTACTGGCCCCCTGCCAGCAGCGAGCCGGAGCATGCATAGTTGCCCTCTGGCGTGGTGAAGCTCAGCTTTGCCACGCCGTCCAGCGCGCCAACTACGCCGTTGAAGGCCATGCCCGGGGTGAAGCGCCAATTGCTAGGGTCGGACGTGTTACCTGTCTGTGGCGTCGGCGTGGCTTGGGCCGCGCCGGCGGCCAACATGGCGGCGATGGCCATCAGCTTGAAGTGTTTGGAATGCATGAAATTCATATCTATCCTTGCGCTATAGGTTTATGGGCATCTGCCTGCATCACCCCCTCCGGGCCGGCTTGGCGCTCGACGCGGCCCGTTGAACGTGGCACAAATGACAATATCATAATGCCCTATTGCGGCGCAACATTGTTATGAAAATAATTACTTTCCGACGGGACGGGGCAGCGGGCGCCGGATCAACAAAATGACGCCGGCGGCCACCAGACATGCCGCGCCGGCGGCGAACAAGGCCGGATTGTAGGTGAGCAGGATGGTGCGCGCCCTGCCCGCTCCCCATGCGGCGGCCGCCGCGCCCAGCTGGTGGCCTGCGAACACCCAACCGAACACCATCCCGGCGCGCTCCTTGCCAAAGGTCGACGCCACCAGCCGCACCGTCGGCGGCACGGTGGCGATCCAGTCCAGGCCGTAGAACATGGCAAACAACGACAACCCGTAAAACGTGAACTCGGAATACGGCAGCCAGAACAGCGACAACCCGCGCAAGCCGTAATAGATGAACAGCAGCTTGCGGTTGTCGTAACGATCCGACAGCCAGCCCGAGCCGATGGTGCCGACCAGATCGAACGCGCCCATCATCGCCAACACCGACGCGGCCGGCACAGCGGCCAGCCCGGCGTCACCGCACAGCGAAATAAAGTGCGTCTGGATCAGGCCGTTGGTGCTCAGTCCACAGATGAAGAAAGTGCCGAACAGTATCCAGAACACGCGGTTGCCGGCCACGCTGGCAAGCACCTTGAAAGGCGTGGCGAACGTGACGTGCATCGGCGGCGTCGGCGGCGCCACGGCCGTCCCTGGCGCGGCACCGTAGGGAGTGAGACCGAGCTCGCCGGGCCGGTTGCGCATCAACAGCAATACCAGCACCGCGACCAGGGCGCAGGCGGCGAACACGGGAATGACCGCCATGCGCCAGCCGAAGCGCTCGATCAGCCACGCGCCGACCGGCAGGAAGACCAGTTGGCCGGTGGCCGAACTGGCGGTGAGCATACCGACCACCAGACCACGGTGGCTGTCGAACCAGCGGTTGGAGACGATGGCGCTCAGCACCAGCGCCGTCATGCCCGAGCCGATGCCCAGCATGATTCCCCAGAACAGCACCAGGTGCCAGAACTGCGTCATTTGCGTGGCCAGCGCCATGCCGGCGGCCACCAAGGTCAGCGCGGTGACCACCACGGTGCGCAGGCCGAAGCGCTCCATCAGGATGGCGGCGAACGGCCCCATCAGCCCGAACAGCACGAAGCGCAAGGCCAGCGCGGACGAGATCTGCTCGACGTCCCAGCCGAACTCGGTGGCCAGCGGCTGCAGCAGCGCACCCGGCAGGCCCAGCGCCGCGGACGACGTCAGCCCCGTGAGGAAGGTGACGGCGACGATCACCCACGAGTAATGCAGGCCACGCCGCCGCAGCCAGTTGGAGAGGGGGAGTGCGAACATGATGCTCCTTGCAATGACAATGACAATGGTGAAGCGTTAAGCCGGCGCGGACCCGCGCTGTCCAGCCATTTTAAATTATGGTCATAATGAATGCAAGGAAAAGAAAGGGGCCTCGGCGGAGGCCCCTGTCCAGGGAAAGTCGAGCTGGCGTTTATTTGATGCGCAGCGAGCTCTTCACGTCGGAGACGCCTTTAACATTGCGGGCGACGTCAATAGCTTTGTCCGCTTCGGCCTGCGACGGCACGAAGCCGCTCAGCACTACGGCGCCGTTGTTGGTTTCAACTTTAACGTCCAGCGATTTGAGCGCTGGTTCGGCCATCAGTTCGGTTTTCACCTTGGTGGTGATCACGGTGTCGGCGACCGCATCCTTGGCCAGTTCGGTTTTCGAGCGTGCTTCGCACGATGCCTTGTCAGTGCCGGTCATGGCGCTGCAGTCGATCCCGGTCTGGGCGACATCGGCGGCGTCCTTGCCGGCCTTGGCGGCGTTGATCGCGGCGGTCTGCTGCGATTTGGCGGTGCTCAGGCAGCTATCCTTGGCGTTGCCATTCAGCGCGTCGCACTTTTCCTTGGCCAGGCCGTACTGGGCATCGGCCAGTTCGGTACGGGCTTTTTCGATCGATTTTTTGTCGTTCTTATACTGCATGGTCGCGTTGGCCTCGGCGGTCGCGCGGGCCACTTTGGCCTGTTCTTCGCACACATCCTTGGCGTTGCCCGACTGCGCGTCGCAGGCGTTCTTGGCGGACTTGTAATCGTTTGCAGCTTTGTCGGTGGCTGCCTTGTAGGCGACAGTATCGTTGGCTGGGGTGGCGGCGAAACTGGCGCTGGCGGCACCGGCCAGTACCAGGAAGAGGAGCTTGTTCATGATGTGTCCCTTTGTTGTGGTGGTTGGTGGACACATTAAACGCCAACAGCAGAGAAACCTCTGTGCGGAAACGAACAGAGTTAAGGAATTGTCACTGGTGGGCCTATGGAAGGCGGCGACGCGACTACGATGGCGCTAGCGCTGCAGCGAGGCCTGGCGCTGGCCTTGGCGCGCATCCTGGCGCGCGTCCTGGTCCAGCAAGCCTCTTTGCCACAGGCTGCTCGCCTGCTCGAACAAAGGCAGCTCGGCGGCAAACGCAGCGCCGGTCGGCGCCAGTTGCAGCCACGCCACGGTGGTGTGGGAGCCAACCACGGCGCCAGCGCTGGCCGGCGATGGTTGGCGCACCTGGCGCATCCACTTGGCGACCGCGCCGTATTGTTCGGGATGGCGCTGCTGCATCCAGGCCAGCGCGGCCAGATCGGCGAAACCTTCCTCGCGGCGGGTCTGCTCCAGTTCCTGCGCCTGCGCCTGCGCCTGATTGTGGTTGGTGTGGTTGGCGTGGTCGGCCGGTTCTTCGAAACCGGCCGGCAGCGCGTGCCACTCGCCCTGCACATAGCGCCAGCAGTGGCCAACTTCGTGCGCGAACATGGCCTCGATCATCAGCGGACGCTGCTCGGCCGGCACGGTCGCGAGGACGTCTTCGACGTTGGTCCGGCCGCGCATCGTCAACACCAGCTTGCAACGTCCATCCTGAAAGCCCAGGGCCAGCGGCACGTCGGTCGGCTTGCCGGTGGGCTGGACGATGACGTCGATCGGCAGCTTCAGTTCTTTCTTGGCGTACTTCAGCATCGCCGATCCGGCGGTCAGCCAGCGGGTTTCCATGTCGGTCAGCTCGGCGGCGGAAGCGACGCTGGAGCACAGCAGAAGTAGGGAGATAAGTAGGCGCGTGATCATGATTTGATTTCCTCAAACCAACTTTATCACGACCACGGAAACTTTTATTGCCGTACGGAAGTTTTTTTCTACGTAGACGAAGTGTAACTATTTGTTCGAAACGCTAGTGTGTAAGCGTTTTTGCAACGGGACCGGCCGGTCCCCGTCGGAAGGGGGTAAGGACTTACTTCGCCAGCAGGCCTTGCGCCGTCTTGAATTCCGGACGAATATCGTTCGGTACCGATTTCATTTTATCCAGTGCCTTTTGCACGCCGGGACGGATAACGACATATTTGGTCATCATGTCCTTGGCGCGCATATAGTCGCCGGTCGCCTCGATGGTCAGGAACTCACGGTCGAGATCGGTGACGGCGGACTTGATCTTTTTGAAATCCACGGCAAAGGTGCCATCGCCGTGCGACACGAACCCACCCTTATCCAAAAGATAATTCACCTGAATCGCCATGCCGCGCGCGTGCGAATCCGTCAGGCCGAAGTGCAAGGTGCGGAAGGCCGACGCCAGGAAGGTAGTGTACAGCTTGCGCTCGGCGGCCTCGCCCTGCCCCAGCGTGCCCGACAGTTGGCCCTTGTCCATCATATACGCCAGCACGTACAGGCCGGTGATGTCGGCCTTGGCTTCTTCGATGGTCGAATAGGCCTCCTTCAGGTCCTGGCGCGGCGTCGATTCTTTGCCGTCGACCCTGGTGCTGTGCGGCCCCAGGCCGTGCGTGATTTCATGCGCGAGGATGTGTGTGAAGAACGAATCGAAATCGACATCCTTCTGGTCCGCCGGCTTGAGCACCAGTTTGGAGATCGGCGTCAATGTCGATTTGAATTTGGCTTGCTGCACGTTCTTGAGCATCACGCGCTTGGAGCCGCGCTGGCTGATGATGCGCTCGTCGTTGGGGAGGTTGTAGGCGGCCGTCTGCACGCCCATGTTGCCGTCGCCGGCGCCGTACACCTGGTTGACCACCACCATCGGCGCGATGGCGCCGACCTTGGGATTGCGGTACTGCGCGTCGAGCGGCAGATTGTCTTCCAGCTCCTGCATATGCTTGGCGAAGAAGTCGAGCTTTTGCGTCTCCTTCTGGTCGCGGATGTTGACGTAGGCCTCGAACGCGGCCTTGTAGCCGAACAGCTCGTCGTTATAGGTCTCGTACGGGCCGATGGTGACATCGACCGGCGCATCCAGATCCATCCAGGCGAAGTCGGAGGCCAGGTAATCGTTGCTCAGGAAAGCTTCCGCGCGCAACTCGAGGAACTTCTTCAGCGAGGCGTTGTCGGTCGCTGCGGCCGCTTGCTTGAGCAGCGTTGCGGCTTGCTGCAGTTCGGCCTTGTATTCGTCCGAGTATTTGACGGTGGTGAACTGGCCGTCGGCGTTGCGGCGTATCGTCGTGAAGAACCACTGCGCCTGTTCCTTGTCGATGGCCGGCAAGGCGTTCATCCAGGTTTCCAGCTGGGTCTTGCTGGCGTCGGCCGGATAGAAGTTGCCGCCCTCGGGCTTTTTGGCGGGGATCTTGATGCCGTCGATTTCCGCAGGCAGGAACGATTCATGACTGTCCAGGATCGACCACGGGCCCTTGTTGAGCCAGAAGTAGCCCAGGCGCGCCTGGCCCAGCGGCGTCTTGTCCTTTTTCAGCGCCGCCCACAGCGCCTCGTTGCCGGACCAGCGCTGGCGCAGTTGCAGCACGTCGATGATCTTGGCCGCTTCGATCAGTTTGACGATGGCCTTCTTGTCGCCGGCGGAGAGTTTGCTGGTATCGGCGGTCAGCGCGATCGGCGCGTATCGCTTGCTCATTTTGTTCAGGTCGGCCACGTCGGCGGGCGCGGCACAGGCGGCGGCGCAAGCGAGCGCCAACGCCATTGGGAGCAGGATTTTTTTCATTCGAACCTCGGGTGGAGTGAGGGTCACATTGTAATCCACCGGTCGCGCTACCCGCTGCCGGCCAGCGCGACCGGGCGCCAACGATCCGGCCGACGATCCGGCCAACGAGGGCGCGGTTTGCGGTGCTCATGGTTTTTCTCCTGATGCCACGGCCGCGGCCGCGGCAGCCGCTTGCGGCGCCGCTGGCGCCAGGTCGGCCAAGCCCATATGTGCCAGAAACGCGGTCTGCTTGACGTGGTAAACAGCGTCGATGGCCTCCGTGCCTTTTTGCTGACCATCAATGATGACCCGTGATGGACGTGTGCCACGGGGCATGGACAATACCCGGCACGCGGCGCGGCCCACCTCTTCGACCGTGAGCGCGCCGCCGTTGGCCGCGTCGATGGCGTCGAGTTTGTCCCCCAGCGTGGCCATGCGCGCGGCTATATCGCCATACTGCTCGACAATCGCTGCATAGGCGGGCGCTTGCGCGTGCGCAAAGTGTTCGGTCCCCGTGGTAAAGGCGCCGGGGACCAGTGTCACGCTTTCGATGCCGAACGGCCGCACCTCCATGCCCATGATTTCAGCCAGCGCATCGCCAGCGACCTTACTGGCAACGTAAGGCCCCAGAAATGGTTCGTGCAAACGCGCGGTCGTGCTGCCGACGTACATCAACAGTCCGTGACCTTGCCGGCGCATTGCCGGCAAGACTGCGCGATTGACACGTAACCAGGAAAGCGCGTTGGTATCGATGATCCGTGCGACCTGATCGATCGAGAACGATTCGGTGATCCCTTGCATCAACATGCCGGCATTATTGACGACGACATCCAGACGGCCTTCCCTGCCGAGGATGGCGTCCACCGCCGCCCGACAACCGGTTTCGGACAGAACATCAAGCTCCAGCGTGCCAAGCGCGATATTTTCACGCTTGGCCAGTTGCCGCAGTTCGGCGACGCGCCGGGCATTTTTCCCTTCGGTTTCGCGCATGCTGGCATAGACGATGTGGCCGTTGCGTGCCAGCGCCAACGCGATAGCATGGCCCAAGCCGGACGAGGCGCCCGTGACGAGGACGACTTGTGGATCTTTTTGCATAGTGCCTCCGTTATCAGTGACTGGTCCGTATCAGAACCTTGCCGCGTGCGTGCCCGGTCGAGAGTTTTTCAAGCGCCGCGCGCGTATCGTCGAGATCGAAGATCGTATCGGTGATGATCTGGAGCCGGCCGGCGAGGAACAAGGCAATCGCTTCCGGCAAAACCGATGCGGCTTCGGAAAGAGCGACGAATGCGCCGGCATGGCCGTGCCGTGATGGGATATCGAAGGCGACCAGGCTGGTGATACGTCCGCCCGGCGCCAGGACCGACCATGACTTCTCCAGAATCTCGCCGCCCAGGGTGTCAATGACCAGGTCCACGCCCCGTTGCTTTGTGAAATCGTCGGACCGGTAATCGATGACTTCGTTGGCGCCAAGACTGCGCACCAGATCGATGTTTTTGCCGGATGCCGTCGCGATCACATAGGCGCCCGCATTGCGGGCCAGCTGGACGGCCATGACACCGACGCCGCCCGCGCCGGCATGGATCAGCACGCGCTGGCCGGAGACCAGGCCGCCCGCATCGAACAGTGCCAGGCGTGCAGCGCCGAATGCCGTCGGCAAGGATGCCGCTTGCTCGAAGCTCATCCCGTCCGGAATGATCACCAGGTCGCTGGCGGAAATCACCAGGCATTTGGCGAACGCGCCACCAGCACTCGGTGCCGTGCGGCCGACCACGCGATCACCTGGTTTCAGGTCCGTGACGGCGCTACCGACGGCGTCGACCACGCCGCTGAAATCGGTGCCCGGCGTATAAGGAAATGTGACCGGAAAAACCTGCTGCATGGCGCCCGCAATGATTTTCAGATCCAGCGGATTCACACTGGCCATCTCGATGCGAACAGCTGATTCATGCGCTGTCAGGGCCGGTGCGGCCGCGTTGCCGAGCTGGACGACGTCCGGTCCGCCGAAGCCCTCGATATAGGATGTTTTCATTTGATTCTCCTGTCTGCGATAAGGATTCAACCTTGTGGCGGGAACTGGCCAAGTTGCAGGAACAGGCCGAACCAGTCCTCCATGTGCCAGGTGGTGGTGACCAGGCCGTCGGCGAGCGTATGAAATTCGTGCAGGCGGAAACTGACTTTTTTCCCGGTTGGAGCGATGCCGAACAGCTCACCCAAATGCGTCCCACTGATCTCGGCGCGCACGGCAACCTTGCCCGGCTGCTGGACCGTGTCGTGGATCGTGATTTGCACGTCTGGAAATGCGGCGGCAACCATGCGTATGATGGGCTTGATGCCTGCCGGGCCGGCTTCCTGTCCCGGCGCCAGCGGAATGTCGTCCCATTCTGGGGCAAGTACGGCGTCCACGAGATCCGGGTTCTGTTCGCTGAAAGCCCGATAAAGCGTTTGCACAGCAATGAGTTCAGCGGCTAATTGCTGGGAAAGGTCGGTAGTTGAGATAGTCATGGCGGAATCCACTTGGAGTTGAAGGAAGTGCCAGTGTGTTCTTTGGAGTACAATCAGTCCAACAAATAAACCATATAAGTGATTATTTGAATTATGGATTTTCATGGTGTCGACTTGAATTTGCTGGTCGCTTTCAATGCATTGATGAGCGAACGGAATGTCACGCGCGCCGCGACGCAGGTGGGCGTGAGCCAGCCCGCCATGAGCGCAGCGCTGTCGCGGCTACGCATCTTGCTTGGGGATCCGCTTTTCCAGCGCAGCAGCACAGGCTTGATTCCCACGCCGCGCGCGCGGGATCTGGCCTTGCCTGTCGAAGAGGCGCTGCGCCAGATTGAATTGGCGATGATCAGTCAGCCCGTTTTTCAGCCCGAGACGGCGTCGGCGACGTTCAAGCTGGGCCTGCAGGATTACCCGACGGTGGTCCTGCTTCCGCCCCTGATCGCTGCACTGGAACGCTCCATGCCGGGGGTGACCTTGAACGTGATTGCGTTTAATGACCGCAACGCCGCTGTGGATTTGCTGGATGCAGGGGAGATCGATGCCGCGATTGGCGTGTCGCCGACGGATACAGATGGCCGCATCCGGACGCGGCCGCTCCTGCGCGACGAATTCGTCACTATCATGTCACACGATAATCTGGCGGCGAGGCGGCCAATGGACTTGACCAGTTACCTCGAATTGCAGCACGTGCTCGTGTCACCCGAAGGGCAGATGCATGGGCTCGTCGATCAAACCCTCGCCCAACAGGGAAAGAAGCGCAAGCTCGCATTGACCTTGCCCCAGCTATTTGCGGTGCCTGCGGTGATTGCCCGCACCAACTGGGTCGCCACCATCCTCAAACGTGCGGCGCTGCAGTCGCAGGCCAGTCATCGGCTGATGCTGTTCCCGCCGCCAATCGCGTTGCCTGAAGTCGTTTTTCACCTGATCTGGCATCGACGTAGCGATAACAATCCCGCGCAACTTTGGTTCAGGGAATTTATTGAAAAACACTCCGCCACTTTGAATTAAAACCTTTTACCGACGTGGGTTTAGTCGGGGACAGTCGCCTGAACAACAGGACAGGTTGTAGGCGCAAATCGTTGGGTCGGAACACCATTGATTGTCGCAATGATCGGTTTTTCTTCCGCTGACGTCCATCTCAATGTCGGCCACCAGCGCTGCACGTCTTCAGGTCTCAGCGCGGCCGGTTCGACGGATTGACCGGGCCGTGGCGTGATCACTGTCAGGCCGACGCAGCGCGCGGCGGCCAATACGCGCTCCACCGGTTCGGTCCAGGCATGCGGCGCCAGTTTGAACAAGCCCCAATGTACAGGCAGCAGCACGCGCGCGTTGACTTGTTTCGCCGTCAGCACCGCCTGCTCCGGGCCGAGGTGCGCATCAGGCCAGGCTTCGCTGTATTGACCTGCTTCAATCAGCGCAAGGTCGAAAGGTCCGTAGCGCTTGCCTATTTCCGTCCTCGCCTCTTGCAATCCGGTGTCACCGGAAAAATACACCCGGTGGCGCGCGCCCAGCAATGCAAAGCCGCCCCACAAGGTGTGGTCACTGCGCGGATCGAGACGCCCCGACGAATGACGCGCCGGCACCATCGCGACCGCCACCGCGCCGACGTGGGTCGATTGCCACCAGTCCAGCTCCACGATGCGCCACCGCGCAATGCCCCACCGCTCCAGCCGGCCGCCCATACCGAGTGGCACGATGAAGCGATTGGTCCAATGCCGCATCGCCACGATGGTAGCTTGGTCCAGGTGGTCGTAATGGTCATGCGAGATGATGACCGCGTCGACGCGTGGAAGCTGCGTCAGCGCGATCACCGGGGCGTACCAGCGCTGCGGGCCCAGCCATCCGACCGGCGACGCGCGCTCACTCCAGATCGGGTCTGTCAGTATCCGGACGCCATCGATTTCCACCAATGTCGACGAGTGGCCAAACCACGTGACACGCAAGCCGCTGTCAGGCGCCAGCGCCAGCATAGCCGGGTCTGTCATCACGACCGGTACGGGTGAAACCGGCACGTCGTCGCGTACGGCCGAGAACGCCCGCAGCAGCGCCTTGGGAAGATCGGTGTGGATTGCCTCGGCATTCCGGAAGCGGCCGTCTCGCCACTCGGGGGACGCCTCGATCGCCGCTTGCCGGTCGCCTGTGGCGCTCGCCTGCCACGCCTGGCAGCCGCACAGCACCGATGAAATCAACAGTGCGCCGGCTGTGCATAGCAACGCGGCTCGCCGTGCCATCGCCGCACATAGCCGATATTGCTTCACGGCGGCTTGCTGGGATTGGATGCCGAGATATCGTTTGCTCATTTTTGTGCGAAGGCGTGGCGGCCAAGAAACCATTCCGCAAGCAAGATATTGGGCACCCAGCACAGCCAGGAAACCACTTGATAGGCCACCAGAAAGTCGAGCGCCAGCAGGCTTGATACGGGCAGATAGATGCGCAATGTGACGGCCGCTAACGTGAGTGCAAAAGAGCGTAGCATCCATCGCCGGTGCGCGCTCACGTTGCCTTTGAGGATGCTGTACACCGCGACACCGGTGGCCGTCAGCCACGCACCACCCAGCGCACCGAACCCGGCGCCGGCGATGGCTCCGGCAGACGTGCCCGCCGCCAGTATCAGCGCCGACATGCCGCCAATCAGGCAGCCGAGCACATACAGGCGACCTCCGATGCGATGCAACATAGGCCAACGCGCGCGTATCGCCGGCAGAAACTGCGCCGCGCCCAGCAGCAACGCCGATGCCGCACCTGCCACATGCACCTTGATCCAGGGATTGAAGTAGCGGTTCAAAGCAGTCACTTCGGGAACCGGCCCCTTGCCGGGTAGATAGCGCAAGGAGACCAGCGCGACGATGGCGCTGATCAGCGCCATGCCGCCCCAGGCGCACCAGCCCCGTGCGGACATCCTCTGTCCGCTGCCGGCGGCGGAAGTCCGCGCCGTCACAACGTCACCACCAGCTTGCGCGCCGACACGCCGCGACGTTGCCGCGCCATGGCTTCCGCAACATATTGCAGGCCGTGCCCGACAACCTCGGCCGGCGGCATCGCCGCATATGTTTTGCGCGCCAGCGCCTCCGGCAAGTATTCGCCGTAGATCATTTCCCCCACTTCGTTGTCGATGAGCGAGCCGCCCCAGATCATTTTTGTCTTGAGCCCGGTCCGCTTTGCCAGCAGTTTCAACGCGATGCCGCCGGCTACCATGTTGGCGAGTGCTGGCAGCAGTTTGCGCCAACGGCCCCGCGCGGCCGTCACGTCATCAAACGACGCTGGTGCGCTAGCTTGCGCGACAAAACGTCTGCCTTCACACTCTGCAAGTATGCGCATGCACGCGGCGGCAGACCCATTGCCGATCGTGATGGCCCCGGCCACCTGGCGACTCCGCATTGCGTCGACAATCTCCGCATGCACGGACGGGCGGCGATAGTCGAACACGTGTGCCGCACCCAGCTGGCGGACGTAATCGAAGTTAGCGGGTGAGCAAGTCGTCGCGACCTCATAGCCTGCGGCGCGCGCCAGTTGAATCGCGTTGCTGCCGACGCTGGAGGAGCCGCCCCATACCAGCACGATCTCGCGCGTGGGTACGGGGTCGACCTGCGGCGGTGCGAGTGCCAGAAAGTCCTTTTGGAAAAGTCCGCACGCCGCGGTGGAAAGACCCAACGGCAAAACCGCCGCATTTTCGAACGACAGGTGAGCCGGAATGGGCGAGGCCATGTGCGCAAGCAGCAGCACGACCTCCTGGAACCCGCCTTCCGCCGCCTTGTTGCGACTTCTCTCGATCCCGGCAGCATGCCCGAGCACGCGGTCGCCAATGCGGAAACGGCTCACCCCCGGCCCCACGGCCACCACCTCGCCGGCCGCATCCGTTCCGATGACTGCGGGATAGGCAAGGTAGCCCGTGATGACGTCGCCAACCGCCTGTACGTAGCGATCGAACGGATTAACCGCGAGCGCGCGGACCCTCACCGCAATCTCGCCCGCACCCGGACTGACGTCTGGGACCGATGCGATGATTAATTGTGCCCGCTTGCCGGGCAGCAGGAGTGCTAGGTGAGTCTGTCGCGTCATAATCGTCTCATCGTTGAAGGTTAGCGGTTACTATATGCGTCAACAATCGGACTATCCATGCGCGATGGTCGCAATATTTATCGCTATCGTCCAAACTTATGGATCCACTATCTGACTTTCTCATGCTGATGCGACCTTGCGACTACGGCTTTCGCGGTCTGGACGCGGCCGGCGACTGGGCGCTCGCGTTCACTGCGGCCGACGGCGTGCTTTGCTTCGCGATCGAGACAGGCGGCTGCTGGCTGCGGCTCGCCGATGCGGCAGCGCCGACGCGGCTGGAAGCGGGCGACGTCGTGTTATTAACCGGTGGTGGTGCGGTGCAGCTGTATTCCGGTGAGACAGCGGAATTGCTTAGCGCCCAAGCGTTCCTGTCCCAGGTGCCGCCAGGCGAAGTGGCAACGCTCAACGGCGGTGGGGAGTGCAGAGGCATCGGCGGCTACTTCGGCCTGCAGGGAACCGACGCCAGAGGCCTGCTTGCCGCAGTTCCTCCGGTCGTTCACGTCCATTCCGCGACCAGTAAGACAGCCCTCTACATCGGTGTGAAGCGCTTGATGAGCGAGCTGCGGGATCCGCGCCCGGGTAGTGAATTGATCGCAAGCCATCTTGCGCAGGCGCTGCTGGTTGAAGCATTGCGCGCGCACCTGGAGAACGCGAGCGCCAGCCAGGGATGGCTCGCCGCGCTTTCGGTGCCAACCTTGCGTCGCGCGCTGACGGCCATGCATGCCGACGTCGCCCGTCGCTGGACCTTGCAGGATTTAGCCGCCGTGGCGGGCATGTCGAGATCGAGCTTTGCCGCGCGCTTCGAGCAGGTCACGGGGCAGACGCCAATTGCCTACCTCACCCGTTGGCGCATGTTCCTCGCTGCCGACCGGCTGGCCATGTCCGGCCACTCCCTGGCCGAGGTGGCGGCGTCGGTCGGCTATGATTCTGAAAGCGCGTTCGGCTCCGCATTCAAGCGCGTGATGAATTTCTCGCCACGCCAATACCGCACAAGATCGTCCACCCGATAAGGCGGCACGGTCGCGGGTGCTGCGACCAGCGCGCCGCCTCGGGCACTTCCGGCTTCGCCACCCAAACCAGCGAATCGCCGCTACCAGGCCCGGTACACCTGCCCCGTTTGCGCGCCGTCGACGCTGCGCGCATAAGCCAGCGCTGCGCGCTTGCCGGCGATCGGCTCGAAGCCGACGAACAAGGGACCGAACACCGGCATCGACTCCTCCAGCACCGTCGGGCTGACGACGTTGATGCGCAGGCCGCGCGGCAGCTCGATCGCCGCGCCGCGCACAAAGCCCACCACCGCCGCATTCGCCGTGCTGGCCGCCACGGCGCCACGTATCGGATGATCGGTGTCGACGCCGCTGGTGAGCGTGATCGATCCGCCGTCGTTGAGATAATCCCGCGCTGCCAGCGCCACGTTCACCTGCCCCATCAACTTGCTGCCCAGGCCCACGTGGAAATGCTCCGGCGTCAGCGCATCGAACGGCCCGACATGCAGCGCGCCGGCCGCCACCACTACCGCGTCGATCTTGCCGACCCGCGCAAACAACGCCCGCACCTGGGCGATGTCAGCGATATCGGCCTGATACTGGCCGCTGCGAGTACCGACGCCGAAGATGTCATGGCGCTGTCCCAACTGCACGACCACGGCGGAACCAATGGTGCCCGTCGCACCGATCACGATCACTTTCATGGCTTCCCCTTACCAGGCACGATAGACTTGGCCGGTCTGGGCTCCATCGACGCTGCGCGCGTACGACAGCGCCACACGTTTGCCGGGCGCCGGCTCGAAGCCGATGAAGAACGGACCATAGCTGCCCATCGATTCCTTCAGCACCGTCGGGCTGACGGCGTTGATGCGCAGCCCACGTGGCAGCTCGATGGCGGCGGCACGCACGAAGCCCTCCACCGCCGCGTTGACCATCGTCGCGCTGGCGCCGTTGCGGATCGGCTGCTCGGCCACGATGCCGCTGGTGAGCGTGATCGAACCGCCATCGTTCAGATAATCGCGCGCCACCAGCGCCACGTTGACCTGCCCCATCAACTTGCTGTTCAGGCCAATGTAAAACTGCTCCGGCGTGAAGTCGGCCAGCGGCGCGAAGTGCAGCGAGCCTGCGGCCACCACCACCGCGTCGACCTTGCCGATCTGTTCGAACGCCGCCCGCACCTGCGCGATGTCGGCAAAATCGGCCCGATACTGGCCGCTGCCCGCGCCCACCGTCACGACCTCGTGACGCTTGCCCAATTCTTCCACCACCGATTTGCCCACCGTGCCCGAGGCACCGATAACGACGACTTTCATGATTTGCTCCTTGTGTGGTTAAGTGCAACCAGTATCGCGGTGTTCGCCCGATGAATAAATGAGCTAAGATTAAGTTAATTACAAACTTATGGTTAGCAATCATGGACAAGTTGCGCAGCATGGAGATCTTCGTCGCAGTGGTCGACGCAGGCAATTTCACAGCCGCCGCAGACAACTTCAATATCTCGCCCGTCATGGTCGGCAAGCACATCGCCCAGCTGGAAGCGACGCTTGGCGCGCGCCTGCTCACCCGCACCACGCGCCGCCAGAGCCTGACCGAGATCGGCGCGCAGTATGTCGAGCGATGCCGGGCCATCCTGGCGCAGATCGCCGCCGCCGAAACCGGCGCCGAGGCGATGCGCAGCGTGCCGCGTGGACGCCTCAAGATCACGGCGCCGGTTTCCTTCGGCACCGAATGGATCGCGCCTGCGATGACGGACTACCTGCGCCGACATCCCGAAGTCAGTTTGGATCTGAGTTTGAGCGACCGCACGGTCGATTTGGTGGAGGAAGGATTCGACGCCGCCATTCGCATCGGCCGGCTGGAGGATTCGACGATGGTGGCGCGGCCGCTGTTCCACTACGCGATGGCGATTTGCGCCAGCCCGGCCTATCTGGAAAAGCACGGGACGCCGCAAACGCCGGCCGATCTGGCGCGGCATGAGTGCCTGGATTTCATGGCGTGGTCGCTGAGCATGCGCTGGCGCCTGCAGGGGCAGACCGGCAACCGCAATATCGACGCCAGCCGCTTTCGGGCCAACAACGGCCAGGCGTTGCGCATGGCCGCGTTGCAGGATTTTGGATTGGTGATGCAGGCGGAAGTTCTGCTTGCGCAGGACATCGCAGCCGGGCGGCTGGTGCCGGTGCTGTGCGACTACATGCCGACAGCGCGTCCCATGAACCTGGTCTATCCGCGCGACCGGCAGGCCACGCCCAAGCTGACGACATTCATCGACTTCATCGTGGAGCGATTCGGACCCGCATGGGTGCCCGGCCTTGAAGACAAAACGCTCAGGACCAGCGGCGCACCGCCGCTGGCCTCATCGCGTAACCGTAAAACTAAATCGCGTAGGACTTAGTTGAGTAGCTTTAGTTAGCCACCGCCGCCAGCTGCGCGGACGGCTGCCAGCCGGCGCCCAACGCGCGCGCCACCGACACCGCCGCCAGCAACCGCTGGGTATTGATCTGCACCGCAGCGCGATCCGCCGCCAACGCGCTGCGCTGCGCATCCGTCACATCCAGATAGGTCGACACGCCACGCTCGTAACGCGCACGCGCCACCAGATAACCACGCGCCGCCGCCACCTGCGAAGCCGATTGCGCCTCGCCCTGCAACTGGCGCTGCTGCACGTCGGACAGCGCATCCTCAACCTCGCGCAAAGCCGTCAACAGCTTCGTCTCGTGATTGGCGATAGCCTCTTCGTAGCGCGACTTGGCGATCGCCAGATTGGCCTTGTTGCGGCCACCATCGAAGATCGGCAGCGACAGCGCCAGTGGACCGGCGCTGAACTGGCGCGCACTACCCTCGCCCAACTTGCGCAGGCTCTCCGATGCCCAACCGAAGTTACCGGTCAACGTCAACGAAGGATAAAACGCACCTTCGGCCACGCCGATCTGGGCGTTGGCCGCGCGCAGGTTCGCCACGCTACCCGCCAGGTCCGGACGCTGCGACAAAAGACTCGCCGGCAGGCCGACCGGAATCGCCGGCGGCTGCGGCAGCGCCGCCGCATTCGCGCTGGCCGCCGTCAGCATCGCCGACGGCGAAGCGCCGACCAGGGTCGCCAGACTATGCTCCAGCAGATTGCGCTGGCGCTGAACTTCCTGCAGATCGGCCTTGGCGTTGGCGTACTCGATGCGCGCGCGCGATACATCCAGTTCGTTCGACAGGCCGGCGTCGAAGCGCGCCGTCACCAGCTCCTCGCTCTCGCGGCGGGTATCGAGCGCGCCTTTCAAAATCGCGATCTCGGCATCCAGACCGCGCAGCTGCCAGTAAGTGGTCGCCAGCTGCGACGACAGCATCAACAGCACGCCGTCGCGGTCCGCCTCGGCCACCAGCGCCTGCGCGTCGGACGCTTCCACCAGGCGGCGCACGCGGCCCAGCAGATCGAGCTCGTACGACATCGACGCGCCGACCGTGTAGTTGTTACCCTTGATCGAACGCCCACCCAGCGCCAGGCCCTGCGACGTCTCGGCCGAGGTGCGCGAGTTGGCCACCGAGGCGTTCACGCTCAGCGACGGCTGCTGGTTGGCGCGGCTCACGCCGGCCTGCTCCAGCGCCTGCACCAGACGCTGCGCGGCGGCCGTCACACTCGGATTGTCACGCAGCGCGGTCTGTTCCAGGCCGTTCAAGGTCTCGTCGTTAAACACCGTCCACCACTGCGCCGGCAGATGCGCCTCGCTGGCGCCGGCCTGCGGCAGATGACGGAACGACGCGTCGGCGACGTTTTTGGGCGCGCTGAAATCGCTGCCGACGGTGGCGCAGCCGCTGATGGCCAGGGTGACGGAGACAGCGAGCGTCAGGCGCTTCAAAGCTGAATTGAACATGGTGTTACCTCACAAATTAGTTAGTGTTAGCGCGCGCGGTTAGTGCGCACCGCCGCCGCCAGCGCCCGATGGGGCTTTGACTTTATCCGAGAACCACAGCACGCCGATGCAGGCAAACAGCACCATCGCCACCAGGAAGAAGCCGTCGTTGTACGCCATCACGAAGGACTCGCGCCGCACAATGCCGTCGACCGCCTTGAGCGCCATGTCCGACGCGGTGCTGGCATCCATGCCCTGGCCGATGAACGATTGCGTCAACGCCGCCAGACGTTCCTGCGTGGCCAGCGCGAAGCTGCTCACCGACTCGCCGATGCGCTGCGAATGGAAATGTTCGCGTGTCGTCAACGCGGTCGCCAGCAGCGCGATACCGATCGAGCCACCCAGGTTGCGGGTCATGTTGATCAGGCTCGAGGCGGACGGCATGTCCTTCGGCTGGATGCCGTTCATGGCGAAATTCGACAGCGTCAGCATCACGAACGGCTGGCCCAGCGCGCGCACAACCTGCGACCACAGTAACTGGTCGTAGCCGGTGCTGGCGTCCATATAGGCGTTCATCAGGCAGGAGCCGCCGAACAGCAGCAGCCCGAAACTGCACAGGATGCGGTTGTCGATCTTGGACGACAGCTTGGCCACGAACGGCATGATGAACAGCTGCGGCAAGCCAGACCACATGATCACTTCGCCGATTTGCATCGGCGAGTAGCCGGCGATCTGCCCCAGGTACAGCGGCAGCAGGAACGACGAACCGTAAAGGCCCATGCCCATCGCCATCGACAGCGCGGTGGCGGCGGCGAAATTACGCCGGCCATACAGCCCGAGATTGACGAACGGCTGCGGACGCAGCGTGCTGTTGACCACCCAGCCAAGCAGGCCGACGATCGACATCGCCGCGAAGGTGATGATGAACGGCGAATCGAACCAGTCCTTGCTGTTGCCCTCTTCCAGGAAAATCGTCAGGCTGCCCAGGCCCACGGCCATGAAGGCGATGCCCAGCCAGTCGGCGGTGAGCAGCAGCGATGGCTGCGACTTTTGCTTTTCGAGTCCCAGCCCGATACCGGCGATCAGCAGCAGGCCCGGTACCCAGTTGATGAAGAAGATCGACGGCCAGCCGTAGATTTCGCTCAGGTAGCCGCCCAGGGTCGGACCCATCGACGGCGCCAGGGTCGCGGTCAGGCCGAAGATCGCCATGCCGGTGGCGCGCTTCGATGGCGGCAGCAACGTCATGACGATAGTCATCGCCATCGGAATCAGCGCGCCGCCGGTGAAGCCTTGCAGCATGCGGAACGCGATCATGCTCTCGAGGTTCCACGCGAAGCCGCACAGCGTGGAAAACACCAGGAACAGCGCGGTGGTGCCCATCATGTAATTGCGCAGCCCGAAGACGCGCGTCAACAGGCCGGTCATCGGGATGATGATGATCTCGGCCACCAGGTAGGCGGTGGCGATCCACGAGCCCTCTTCCTGCGTGGCCGACAACGCGCCCAGAATATCCTTGAGCGACGAATTGGTGATCTGGATGTCGAGCACCGCCATGAAGGCGCCCATCATGCCGGCGGCGACCGCCATCCAGGTGCGGGCGGAGACCTTCTCGCTCGGCATGATCGGTGCTTGTGGAGGGGCGGCCTTGGTCCCGCCGCCCGGCGTATCGATCGTAATGCTGGCCATGAAGTGGCTCCTTAGTGCGCCGCGACTTTGGACGGCGCCGCGGCGTGTGCCCTGGCTTCGTTATCCTGCTTCAGCGACACTTCGGCGATCGCCGACATGCCCGGCACCAGACGGCCGTTCAAGGCCTTGACGTCTTCCGGCTTGAACACGATCTTGACCGGCACGCGCTGGACGATCTTGGTGAAGTTACCGGTCGCGTTATCGGCCGGCAGCAGCGCGAACTGGGCGCCCGACGCCGGCGCAAAGCTCTCGACGGTGCCGATCAATTCCTTGCCGGGGATCGCGTCGATGCTGACTTTGACTTCCTGGCCTTTTTGCAGCTCGGCCAACTGGGTTTCCTTGAAGTTCGCGGTCAGCCACACATTGTCCTGCACGATGGCGGTAATCTGCTGGCCCGGCTGCAGGCGCTGGCCCACCTCAATGGTGCGCTTGCCGATACGGCCGCCGACCGGCGCCAGGATCTGGTTGTAGGCCAGCTGCTGCTGCGCGTCCTTGAGCTGCACGCGCAGCACGTTGACCTGCGCCTTGAGCACATCGCGCGCCGAACGGGCGGCTTCGATCTGCGCCTTGGCGGCCGTGGCGCTGTCCTTGCGCGCGGCCAGGTCGGCCACCGCGCTGGCGCGGCCGGCAACGGCGGTGTCCAGCTCCGCTTTCGACACGGCCTTCATCTGGCTGTTATACAGCTGTCCATAACGCTCGGCGTCCTGGTTGGCGCGCACCAGCTGCGCCTGCGACTGCGCCACCTGGGCGGCCGACGCGCTGGCCTGGGCCTGGGTCTGGGCGATCTGCGCCTCGGACTGCACCACCTGCTGCTCGGCGCTGGCGATCTGCGCCTGGATCTGCTCCACTTTCACGCGCTGGTCGAACGGATCGAGTTCGGCGATCACGTCGCCCTCGCGCACGATCTGGTTATCGTCGATCAGCACTTTGGTGACCACGCCGGAAATGCGCGACGACACCGGCGTGACGTGACCGGCCACATAGGCGTTTTCCGTCTCGACGAAATAATGACTGCGGTACCACATACGTCCACCCGCTGCCAGCGCGGCAATGGCGATCAGGCCGGCGATGACCAGCACCTTGCGGTTCGGCTTGGCCGGGCCGGCGGGCGCCGCGGCGGTGGCGCCTGGAGCACCGGGAGCGCCGGCGGCCTGCGCTGGTGGCACGGCGCTCAGCACTTTTTGTTGTTCTTGTGGATTGGACATTTGTTGCTCCGCGAAAATGAAATGGAATAGGGTCATTATTCGCTGGTTCAAATCCAAAGTCAAGAAATGAAACGATTGCATTTCATTTTTTTTTGGACTAGCATGACGGCATTCGTTATCATTACCCGCCATGAAAATTTCCGACCCACATATGACTGCGATGACTGCGCCAGAGGAGCTGAACTGCCCCGACGAGGCCGTCGCCGATCCCGCCTCGCCCTGCTTCGGCAAAGCCGCCGGCCGGCCGCGCGAGGCCGACAAGCAGGCGCGTCATCTGGCGCTGCTGCACACGGCAAAGCAACTATTCCTGGAAAAGGGGTATAGCAAGGTCAGTCTTGAAATGATCGCCCGCGAAGCCCATGTGGCGGTCAGGACGATCTACGTCAAGTTCGGCGGCAAGGCCGGGCTGCTGAGCGCCATCATCAGCGAAGGCCGGGCGCACTTTTTTGCCGATATGGCCAGCATGGAAACGGATACCCGTCCGCTGGAAGAGATTCTCGGCGACTTCTCGCTGCGTTTCCTCGAGTTGGTGTCGCTGCCCTCGTTCGTCAGCCTGCACCGCATGGTGGTGGCCGAGGCGCTCAGTACGCCGGAGCTGGCAGACACGTTTTTCCAGGCCGGCCCACGGCAATCGCGCGAGCAACTGGCGCGGCTGTTCGTCCGGCCGGAGATCCGCGCGCGGCTGCGTCCGGAACTGGGATTGGAAATGCTGGCGGTGCACCTGACCTGCTGTTTGCTGGGCGACCACATGACGCGCCTGCTGTACCCCACCCAGACGCCGCCGACCACCGAAGAGCTGCGCCAGCGCGCGAGTGAAGGGCTCGACCTGTTCCTGCGCAGCGTGCTACGTTAGACGCTGTGCAACTTTGCCGTTTGTTCTATACTTGATTTTTAAATTGGAGCACACATGAGCAAACTGAATCGACTGGACTGGAGCAAACAAGTAACGCTCATGAATGAGCGCATCAAGAATTTCCAGGCCAACCCTGGGCAAGAGCAGCTGGACGCGGTGATCCAGGAATTGAAGGCGTACGCCGAAGCCGCGCGCACGGGCGGCATCGAAATCCCGACCCGCTTCACGGTCAACTAAACTCCGGGGTCAGGTCCACCATTTCTACACGAGCTGGTGCGTAAGCATGGTGGGCAATCCGAAACGACGACACGGAACGGCCGAAAAACGCCGAAACTCGTAGGGCGGATTAGCGCAGCGTAATCGGCCAAGCTCCGCCCGCGCCGCATGATCGATTAGACGGCAGCCGCAATCGCCTTCCGCGCCCAAACGATAAGCTGCTCCGCATCGTCCATCAAGAACTCCGGCGCCGTATAAAACTTGCGCACCAAAACCTGCCCCTTCTTGGTCGGATACGAAAACGGCTCCGCTCCGTGGGCCTCGAACTCCGCGCGCGATTCTTCGCCCACGCGCAGATAGAGGGTACTGCCCATGGCCCAGGCAAACTGCGTGCCGCGCCAGCTGAACGCCCGCCCGCCGAAAAACACCGCATCGGTCACGCCACCCAACGGCGCGAACTGCTCGCGCAGATGGGCGACAAATTCGGCGCTGGCCGCCACGCCTTATTTACGCGACATCGCCACCAGCGCGTCCAGCACCTGCAAGGTGGCCTGGTTCAACTGCTGGCGCGGGATCTGACCCGAATTGCTGCTATCGACCATGGTTGGATTGGTCAGGTAGCGGCCATTGACGATCAAGGTCGGCGTGCTATTGACCTCATACGTGGCGGCCACGCGGCCGGCGTTCTTCAAGCGCGTGATGATCGCGAACGAGTTATACACGGCCAAAAACTTCTGCTTGTCGATGCCGTTCTTGACGGCCCAATTGATATTGTCGTCGTCGCTCTTCAGACGCTGGCGCTCGACGTGCCAGGTGCTCAGCACTTTGGCGTGCAGCGACTCTTCCAGCTTCATCGCCTCCAGGGTCAGGAACAGATGCGCCTCCGGATCGTTGGCGCCCGTCAGCGGCAGGTGGATGCGGCGGAACACGATGTTATCGCCCTGCTTTTTCACCCACTCGTTCATGGCCGGCTCCAGCGCGTAGCACGCCGGGCAGTGGTACATGAAGAACTCGATCACCTCGACTTTTTTACCTTCGGCCTGCACCGGCTGCGGCGCCTTGAGGGTGGTGTACTCGGCGCCGTTCTTCGGCGCGGTTGGCGAGGCAAAGGCGGCGCCAGCCATCAGGGCGGCGGCGGCAACAACGAATTTCAAGCGAAACATGGTTATCCTTTAAAAAAATCTGCAATGGGAATATACCAGCTTCCCGCGCCGCGCGGCGAGCATGGCCGCCCAAAACCATCGTCGGCTACAATTGCTAACAACTGATACCGATCGCGCCACCAGGGCCCCCAATGAAAATGACACCGTTCACCCTCACCGCACTGACCTTGTCGTTGAGCGTTTGGGGCGCCGTCCATGCCGCCGCGCTCTCCCCGACCGAACAGAAAATCGTCGCCGAGGTCAAAGCGAACGCCCCGCAAGGACTGCAACTGCTGGAGCGCTCCGTCAACATCAACAGCGGCACGATGAACCATGATGGCGTGCGCGAAGTGGGCAAGCTGTTTCGCGAGCAGTTCGACCAGCTGGGCTTTGCCACGCACTGGATCGACATGCCCCCGGCAGTGCGGCGCGCCGGCCACCTGGTTGCCACGCGCGAGGGCAAGCGCGGCAAGCGCCTGCTGCTGATCGGCCATCTCGACACGGTGTTCGAAAAGGACAGCCCGGTGCAGTTGTGGAAGCGCGATGGTGGCCGGGTGCGTGGGCAGGGCGTCAATGACATGAAGGGCGGCGACGTCGTCATCATCGAAGCGCTGCGGGCGCTGCACAAGGTCGGCGCGCTGGACGACACCACCATCACCGTCATGTTCACCGGCGACGAGGAAGACGCCGGCGAACCGATCGACGTCTCGCGCGCGGACATGGTGGCCGCCGCCAAACGCAGCGACATCGCGCTCGCCTTCGAAGGCACGGTGCGCGACAAGAACGGCAAGGACACCGGCACCATCGGCCGTCGTGCTTCGTCGTCATGGGACCTGGAGGTCAAAGGCAAGCAAGGCCACACCAGCGGCATCTTCAGCGAGAGCGCCGGCTACGGCGCGGTGTACGAGGCGGCGCGCATCCTCGACGGCTTCCGCCAGCAGGTGATCGAGCCGGATCTGACCTTCAGTCCCGGCCTGATCGTGGGCGGCACCGACATCGACGTCGATGCCGTCGGCGACAAAGGCCGCGCCGCCGGCAAGACCAACGTCATCTCCCGCGTCGCCACGGTCAAGGGCGACCTGCGCTACCTGAGCTACGAACAGCGCGACCGCGCACGCGCGAAGATGCGCGCCATCGTCGGTCAGAACCTGCCGGGCACCAGCGCCAGCATCACCTTCCACGACGCGTATCCGCCGATGGCGCCGACCGCCGGCAACATCGCCATTCTCAAGACGTATTCGCAGGCCAGCAGCGACGCGGGCCTCGGAGAAATCCCCGCCCTACCGCCGGGCCAGCGCGGCGCCGGCGACATCCAGTTCATCGCACCGATGATCGACAGCCTCGATGGTCTGGGCGTGACCGGCAACGGCGCCCACTCGCCGGACGAGGACCTGGAGATAGCATCGATGGAGCGCGCCACGATCCGCACCGCGATCCTTCTCTATCGGCTAACGCGGTAACCTCTAATCTAAACACTCTTCTAAAACACGTAGGGCGGATTAGCGCAGCGTAATCCGCCAATGCATGGGTCTCGACGGCTCACGGATTGGCGGATTACGGCGTTCCGCCTAATCCGCCCTACGTGCCTCTTATGGATGACCCGGCCGCGCCTCGAGCCCCGATATGTCCTTCATCAGCGCGATCAGGCGCTTGGCGCCAAGTCCCAACGGCCGGTCGTTCAGCCACACCACGTCCACCCACAGCCGCAGTTGATTACTCATGCTGGCGAAGTCGATGCCGATCAATACCCCATCGTCCAGCAGCGGGGCCACCAATCGCCTCGGCAGGAAAGCCCACCCCAGCCCCGCCTGCACCATGCCCAAGGTGGCCAGGTGGCTGTCGGTGCGCCACAGCTTGCGCGACACTAGCACCCGCATATCCTCCTCGTGCGCCTCGCGGCTGACGATGGCGATCTGGCGAATGTCGACCAGATCCTCCAGCCGGAAGTGGCCATTGCGCTCACGCGCCAGCGGGTGGCGCGGCGAGATCACCGCGACCAGCACCTCGCTGCCCAATTCCTGGAAGCTCTCGTGTTCATCCACCTGCGGGCGCTCATAGAGTAGCGCCAACTGCGCCGAACCGGCGTGCAGCAGGCGGCGCGCGTCGGCCTGCGGCGCCGATAGCACCTCCACCTCCAGCGACGGGAATTCATCGGCCAAACGTGCCAACGGATCGCCCCATGCGGCAGACAGCAGCTCGGGCGCGATGACCAGTGTCAAACGCTGCTCCAGGCCTTGGTGCAGTGATAGCGCGTGCGCTTGCAGGCGACGCAGCTGCCCAGCCACCTGCCGCGCCTCGGCTTCCAGCGCGCGCGCCGTAGCCGTCGGCAGCGCGTGGCGCGAACCGCGTTCGAACAGCTCCAGCCCGAGTTCCGCCTCAAGCTGGGCAACGGCCATGCTGACGGCGGACGGCACCCGGCCGAGCGCACGCGCAGCGGCCGAGAAGGAACCGTGATCGATCACGGCAAGGAACAGATGAACGTTATCGCTGGAAAAGGCCATGGGCACATACTGTCAGAAAAACTGATAGCTGTCGACTTTTTCCATCAATAGCGTTCAAGTACCATGCACGCCATAGGTTTTTGAGGAAATATCATGCAAGGTTTGAAACGAAAAGTTGTCTATGTCTCGTTGTTCGAGTTGTTCGCCGTGGCGCTCACCAGCAGCTTCCTGATGCTGCTGGCGGGGCATGACGCGACCCATTCCGGGGTGGCGGCTATCGCCTCGTCCACCGTCGCAGTGGTATGGAACTTCATCTACAACGGCTTGTTCGAAGCATGGGAAGCGCGGCAGGTGACGCGCGGACGCAGCGTGGCGCGCCGGGTCGCGCATGCCGTCGGCTTCGAGGGTGGTTTGGTGGTGATATTGGTGCCGCTGTTCGCGTGGTGGCTCGAGATTACGCTGTGGCAGGCGCTGGTGCTGGACGTGGGGCTGGTGGTGTTCTTCATGATCTACACCTTCCTTTTCAGCCTGGCTTTCGACCGCGTCTTCGGTCTGCCCGCGTCGGCGCAGGCGATCAGCTAATCAAAGATTTTTCGAAATCACTGCTCATTGCGAAATTGCAATCTCTTTTATCTCCATCTGACTCATCATGAACAGGTCGGCAGCATAGCTGCCACCTCATTTAGGAGAGAAACATGGAAGACGCAAACGACCTGCTTTTGTTAAGCCTTGCCAATCTGATCATCCTGGTCATCCTCTTGCTAAGAACGGACGCGCAGCTGAAGAAAATCATCAGTATCGAGTCATTTCTGGCCAAGATGCTAGGGAAGCCACCTAAAAATTCCAACGCGGTGGACGATGTTCCGCCGCCTGTGCTGAAGCAAGTCAAAGCGGGCAAGATAAACAAAGCCGCAGTCGAGTATCGAAAGTTCTACGACGTTTCTTTCAATGAAGCACTCGTAGCAGTTCGCCGTTTGCACTACACAATTCAGCGCGGTACCACTACGGATGAAGTACCGACAAAAGCGTCCCCGCCGCCACGCCCAAGCTGACCGTCAAAGCATAAGCGATCAGCGCCACAAGCGCCCCGCCCTTGCTACCCAGAGGCGCGCCGGCGGTGCTACGCGCGCGCGACGCCAGAAACCAGGCGCCAAGCGCGACCTGGATGACCAGCCCCACAACCACCAGCACCGCCAATGGCACCAGGTTACCCGACAAGCGGTTAACCAGAGTGCCAAGCCCCAGCACCATCAATAAAATCAAACTGAAAATGCAGGCGTCGCGCCAGCTCAGAAGCGCGCGTTTGTATAAAAAGGCCGCCAGCTTGACGAGGCTCGTATAGAGCGCGACCGACAGCAGCAGAGGAACAATAGAGGGGAATGAAGACATGGGGAACCTGACGAAAACCCAACCCGGAAGTTCGGGGTCGGACCATACGGGGTCCGACCCCGGCCTTGGCTTGGGGTTAAAAAAAACCGGGAACGAATCCCGGTTTTGTGATGATGCGCTAACTTAGCGCTTGCGTGGCGGTGGCAGGTCGGTGCAGACGCCTTCGTACACTTCGGCGGCCATGCCGATCGACTCGCCCAGGGTTGGGTGAGGATGGATCGTCTTGCCGATGTCGGTGCCGTCGCAGCCCATTTCGATCGCCAGGGCGATCTCGCCGATCATGTCGCCGGCGTGCGTGCCGACCATGGTGCCGCCAATGATGCGGTGCGTTTCAGCGTCGAACAGCAGCTTGGTGAAGCCTTCCGCGCGGCCATTGGCCACGGCGCGGCCACTGGCGGCCCAAGGGAAGTGGCCCTTTTCGACCTTGATGCCCTTGGCTTTCGCTTCGTCCTCGGTGATGCCGGCCCATGCCACTTCCGGATCGGTGTAAGCCACCGATGGAATCACCTTCACATCGAAGTGCGACTTCTGGCCGGCTGCGGCTTCCGCCGCGACGTGGCCTTCGTGCACCGCCTTGTGCGCCAGCATCGGCTGGCCCACCAGGTCGCCTATGGCGAAGATGTTCGGCACGTTGGTGCGCATCTGGCTGTCGACCGGGATGAAGCCACGGTCGCTGACAGCCACGCCGGCCTTGTCGGCGGCGATCTTCTTGCCGTTCGGGCTGCGACCGACGGCAACCAGGACCAGATCGTAGACCTGCGGCGCTGGCGCGGTGGCGCCGGCTTCCGCCGCTTCGAAGGTGACTTTGATCCCTTCCGGCAGCGCTTCAACGCCGACCGTTTTGGTCTTGGTCATGATGTTGTCGAAGCGCTTCTCGTTGAACTTCTGCCAGACCTTGACCGCGTCGCGGTCGGCGCCCTGCATCAAGCCGTCCATCATTTCGACGACGTCGATACGCGCGCCGAAGGTCGAATACACGGTGGCCATTTCCAGGCCGATGATGCCGCCGCCGATAACCAGCATGCGTTTCGGGATCTGACGCAGTTCCAGCGCGCCGGTCGAATCGACGATGCGCGGATCTTCCGGCACGAACGGCAGCTTCACAACCGCCGAACCTGCGGCGATGATGGCCTGCTTGAACTGCACGACCTTCTTGCTGCCGTCGCCGGCGGTCACTTCGATGTGGTTAGCGCTCAGGAACTGGCCGACACCGGTGACGATTTGCGTCTTGCGGGCCTTGGCCATGCCGGCCAGACCGCCGGTCATGTTCTTGATGACGCCTTCCTTGTAAGCGCGCACCTGGTCGATATCGATGGTCGGCTTGGCGAAGGTGACGCCGGTGTTGGACATGTGCGCGGTTTCGTCGATCACCGATGCCACGTGCAGCAACGCTTTCGACGGAATGCAACCGACGTTCAGGCACACGCCGCCCAGCGTTTCGTAACGCTCGACGATGACCGTGTTCATGCCCAGATCGGCGGCGCGGAACGCGGCGGAGTAACCGCCAGGACCGCCACCCAAGACCATCATGTCGCAGTCGATGTCGACCTGGCCGGAATAGCTGCTACCGGCTGGCGCGGCGATCGGCGCTGCTGCTGCCGACGCGGCAGCCGCAGGTGCGGCAGCGGCAGCAGGTGCGGCGGCCGCAGGGGCCGGCGCGGCGGCGGCTGGAGCAGCAGCGGCAGAACCAGCGGCCTCCTCGACCACCAGCAGCAGCACGCCTTCCTTGACCTTGTCGCCAACCTTGACTTTGACTTCCTTCACCACACCTGCGTGCGACGAAGGGACTTCCATGCTCGCCTTGTCCGATTCAACGGTCACCAGCGACTGATCGACCTTGATCGTGTCGCCAACCTTGACCATCACTTCGATCACTTCAACTTCTGCGAAGTCGCCGATGTTCGGCACTTTCACTTCTGTGGTCATAGTCGCTCCTTACAGCAGAATTTTGCGCATGTCGCCGAGCACTTCGCTCAGGTACACGGAGAAGCGAGCACCCATCGCGCCATCGACCACACGGTGGTCGTACGACAGCGAGGTACCCATCATCAGGCGAGGCTGGAAGGCCTTGCCGTCCCACACCGGCTTGATCGACGCCTTGGACAAACCAAGGATCGCCACTTCCGGCGCGTTGACGATAGGCGTGAAGTGCGTGCCGCCGATGCCGCCCAGCGACGAGATGGTGAAGCTGGCGCCTTGCATATCGGTCGGTTTCAGCTTGCCTTCACGTGCTTGCAGCGACAGGTCGGTCATTTCCTTGGCGATCTGCGAGACCGATTTCTGGTCCGCGTTCTTGATCACCGGGACCACCAGGCCGTTCGGCGTATCGGCCGCGAAGCCGATGTTGTAGTACTGCTTGAGGATCAGGTTTTCACCCTTCTCGTCGAGCGAGGCGTTAAACGCCGGGAACTTCTTCAACGCGGCGACCGATGCCTTGATGACGAAGGCCAGCATGGTCAGCTTGGCCGCGTCCTTGTTCTTGGCGTTGGCGTTGTTGGTCTCGACGCGGAATGCTTCCAGGTCGGTGATGTCGGCATCGTCGAACTGCGTGACGTGCGGGATCTGTACCCAGTTGCGGTGCAGGTTCGGGCCACTGATCTTCTTGATGCGCGACAGCGGCAGCAGTTCGGTTGGACCGAATTTGCTGAAGTCCAGCGACGGCCATGGCAGCACGCTGAAGTTACCGCCACCACCGACGCCGGAACCACCGCTGGCGGCGCCCGAAGGAGCAGCCACGGTGCCAGCGATCACGCCCTTGACGTAGTTCTGCACGTCGATCTGGGTGATGCGGCCTTTAGGACCGGAGCCCGGCACCTTGATCAGGTCCACACCGAGTTCGCGGGCGAACTTGCGGATCGACGGCGATGCGTGCGCCAGCTTGCCGGTTTGGACCGAGCCTTGCGACGCGGCCGGCGCAGCGGCTGCGGCAGCAGGAGCGGCCGAAGGCGCAGGCGCGGCGGCAGCTGCAGGTGCAGCAGCGGCAGGCGCCGGCGCAGCCGCTGGAGTGGCAGCGCCATCCGTGGCTTCAACCACCAGCACGATCGAGCCCATGGCGACCTTGTCGCCGACTTTGATCTTCACTTCCTTCACCACACCTGCGTGCGACGAAGGGATTTCCATGCTGGCCTTGTCCGATTCGACGGTCAGCAGCGACTGATCGACCTTGATCGTGTCGCCGACTTTGACCATCACTTCGATGACTTCAACCTCCTTGAAGTCGCCGATGTCCGGCACCTTGACTTCGACCGGGCCGGCCGAAGCGGCTGGCGCGGCTGGCGCGGCAACGGCGGCAGTAGCGGCAGCCGCCGCCGGATCAGCGACAGCGGCAGACGCCGGTGCGCCCGGCGCGGGAGCGGTTTGACTATCGCCAGCGCTGGCACCAGCACCAGCACCAGCACCATCAGCTTCCAGCAACAGCAGCAGCGAACCCATTGCCACCTTGTCGCCAACCTTGACCTTGATTTCCTTGACCACGCCGGCGGCGGACGAAGGAATCTCCATGCTGGCCTTATCCGATTCAACGGTGATCAGCGACTGATCGACCTTGATCGTATCGCCGACCTTGATCATCAGTTCAATGATTTCAACTTCCTTGAAATCGCCGATATCCGGGACTTTAACTTCCACAATGCTCATAGCGTTTGCTCCGTATTCTATTTATTGGGTCACCGGATTTGGCTTGTTCGGATTCAGGCCGTACTTGACGACTGCTTCCTCAACCACTTTGACGTCGATCTTGCCTTCTTCGGCCAGCGATTTCAGCGCGGCGACCGTGATGTAGTAACGGTTCACCTCAAAGAATTCACGCAGCGCCGCACGGGTGTCCGAACGGCCGAAACCATCGGTGCCCAGCACGCGGTAGGTGCGATCCTTCGGAATGAAGGCGCGGATCTGTTCAGCAAATGCGCGCATGTAGTCGGTCGTCGCAACGATAGGGCCGGAGGTGTCTTTCAGCAGCTGGGTCACGTAAGGCACACGCGCTTCCTGCAGCGGGTTGACCAGGTTCCAGCGCTCGGCGTCCTGACCGTCGCGGGCCACCAGGGTCAGCGAAGGAGCGGACCACACGTCGGCGGCGATGTTCCAGTCGTTCTTCAGCAGTTCTGCCGCGAAGATCGATTCGCGCAGGATGGTGCCGGAGCCGATCAGTTGTACGCGCTGCTTGGCGGCTTTGTCGCTTTCGTGCGCCGCGCCTTCCTGCAGCAGGTACATACCTTTCAGGATGCCCTCTTCCTGGCCTGGCTTGATGCCTGGGTGCGGGTAATTCTCGTTCATGATGGTGATGTAGTAGAACACGTCTTCCTGTTCTTCCACCATGCGGCGCATACCGTCCTGGATGATCACGGCGACTTCGTGGCCGAAGGTCGGATCGTACGGCATGCAGTTCGGTACAGCGGCTGCGAACAGGTGGCTATGGCCGTCTTCGTGCTGCAGGCCTTCGCCGTTCAGGGTCGTACGGCCGGCGGTGCCGCCCATCAGGAAGCCGCGCGAACGCATGTCGGCCGCTGCCCATACCAGGTCGCCGATACGCTGCATACCGAACATCGAGTAGTAGGTGTAGAACGGGATCATCACGCGGTTGTTGGTCGAGTACGACGTCGCCGCAGCGATCCACGAGCTCATACCACCGGCTTCGTTGATGCCCTCTTGCAGAATCTGGCCGGCCTTGTCTTCGCGGTAGTACATGACCTGGTCTTTGTCGACCGGCTCATACAACTGGCCTTGCTGGTTGAAGATACCGACTTGACGGAACAAGCCTTCCATACCGAAGGTGCGCGACTCGTCGACAAGGATCGGGACGATGCGCGAACCGACGCTCGGATCCTTCAGCAACGTGGTCAGGATACGCACGAAGGTCTGGGTGCTCGACACTTCACGGCCTTCTGCGGTCGCATCCAGCACGTTCTGGAACGCGCTCAGTGGCGGCACGGTCAGTTTTTCGTCGGCTTGCTGGCGACGGGCCGGCAGGTAGCCGCCCAGCGCGGCGCGGCGCTCGTGCAGGTACTTGATTTCCGGTGCGTCGTCAGCCGGCTTGTAGAACGGGATGTCGGCCAGCTTGTCGTCCGGGATCGGGATCGAGTAGCGGTCGCGCATTTCGCGCACGGCTTCGTCGGTCAGCTTCTTGGTGTTGTGCGCGGTGTTGCGCGCTTCGCCGTGCTTGCCCATGCCGAACCCCTTGATGGTTTTCACCAGCAGGACGGTCGGCTGACCTTTGTGTTCTTGCGCGACCTTGAAGGCGGCGTAGATCTTGTGCGGATCGTGGCCGCCACGGGTCAGGCGCCAGATGTCGTCGTCGGTCATGTTGGCGACCATCTCCAGCAGCTTTGGATGCTTGCCGAAGAAGTTCTTGCGCACGTAGGCGCCGTCCTTGGCTTTGTAGTTCTGGTATTCGCCGTCCAGCGTTTCCATCATTACCTTGCGCAGGATGCCTTCTTTATCCTGCTGCAGCAGCGCGTCCCAACCCGGACCCCAGATGACTTTGACGACGTTCCAGCCGGCGCCGCGGAAGTCCGCTTCCAGCTCTTGAATGATCTTGCCGTTGCCGCGCACCGGGCCGTCCAGACGCTGCAGGTTGCAGTTGACGACGATCACGAGATTGTCCAGTTTTTCGCGTGCGGCCATGCCGATCGCGCCCAGCGATTCCGGCTCGTCCATCTCGCCGTCGCCGCAGAAGGCCCAGACCTTGCGGTCGGTGGTGTCGGCGATCGAGCGCGCGTGCAGGTACTTCAGGAAGCGCGCCTGGTAGATCGCCATCAACGGGCCCAGGCCCATCGACACGGTCGGGAACTGCCAGAAGTCCGGCATCAGTTTCGGGTGCGGATACGACGACAGACCCTTGCCGTCGACTTCGCGACGGTAATGGGTCAGTTGTTCTTCGGTCAAGCGGCCTTCCAGGAACGCGCGGGCGTAGACGCCTGGCGACGAGTGACCCTGGATGTACAGCAGGTCGCCGCCGTGGCTTTCGCTCGGCGCTTTCCAGAAGTGGTTGAAGCCGATGCCCAGCATGTTGGCCAGCGAGGCGAACGAGGACAGGTGGCCACCGAGGTCGCCGTCGACGCGGTTGGCCTTGACGACCATCGCCATGGCGTTCCAGCGCATCCACGAGCGCAGCTTTTCTTCGTATTCCAGATTGCCCGGGCAGTGGACTTCCATGCTGGTCGGGATGGTGTTGACGTAGGCGGTGTTGGCCGAGAACGGAATGTCCGAGCCGCTCTGGCGGGCCAGGTCGATCAGGCGTTCCATCAGGTAATGAGCACGTTCAGGCCCCTCTTGTTCCAGCACCGCGGCCAGAGCATCCAACCATTCTTTGGTTTCTTGCGAATCAGGGTCGGTGTTTGCCGTTACCTGGTCAAGTTGAGCTGACATGTATTAAGTCTCCTGAGTTGAGTGCCCGGTTTATACCGTTCTGGGCCGTTGGAACGCTGTCTTTAATGAATTATTTACTATTACTTCAATGACGTGTGGGGATTCTAACAGTGATTTTTTGCTTTTTCAAACTATGATACGACATTTCGCATCGTGAAATTGCCCTATGAAAATCTTGTGCGGCGCAGCATGGCAACCCGGCTGGAAAGACGGCGCGGCGCGCCCTGGCGCTTTATAATCCTGCTTTCTCCTCCCACCTGGTTAAATCATGCCTGCTCAACTGATCGACGGAATCGCCCTCTCCCAAAAACTGCGCGCGGAAATTGCTGCACGTGCTGCCGCCCTCACCGCCAAAGGCAAGCAACCCGGCCTGGCCGTGATCCTGGTCGGCGACGACCCGGCCAGCCACGTGTACGTGCGCAACAAGGTCAAGGGTTGCGAGGACGCCGGTTTCTACTCGTTGAAGGAGCAATACCCGGCCGACCTGAGCGAAGCCGCCCTGCTCGAGCGCATCGCCGCCCTGAACGCGAATCCGGCCATCCACGGCATCCTGGTGCAAATGCCGCTGCCTAAACACATCAACCCGCACAAAGTCATCGAGGCGATCTCGACCGCCAAAGACGTCGACGGCTACTCGGTGCTCAGCGCCGGCGAGCTGATGACGGGCCTCGAAGGCTTCCGCCCGTGCACCCCGTACGGCTGCATGAAACTGATCGAGAGCACCGGCGTCGATCTGCGCGGCAAGCACGCGGTCGTCATCGGCCGCAGCAACACCGTCGGCAAGCCTATGGGGCTGCTGCTCTTGCAAGCCAACGCCACCGTCACCATCTGTCATAGTGCAACCCCGGATCTGGGCCTGTACACGCGCCAGGCCGATGTGGTGGTGGCCGCCGTCGGCCGCCGCAACACGCTGACCGCCGACATGGTCAAGCCGGGCGCGATTGTCATCGACGTCGGCATGAACCGCGACGACGCCGCCAAGCTGTGTGGAGACGTGGATTTTGCCGGGGTTAAGGAAGTGGCGTCGCACATCACGCCGGTGCCGGGTGGCGTCGGTCCGATGACGATCACGATGCTGTTGATGAACACGGTAGAGGCGGCGGAACGTGCCTGATTGAGCTGGCTGATTGAGCGGCGCGCCAACCCGAAGAGGTCGGGGTCGTACCCTTGGGGGACTCGGCGTCCCCGTACGACCCCTGTTCGCCGCAGTGCGGGTTGAACGGTTCCCGCGTACGCACGTAAACAAACATTTGGAAGCTGACATGACCACAGACGCACAGAACCCCCTTCTCGATTTTTCCGGCCTGGCGCAATTCGACGCGATCAAGCCCGAGCATGTCACCCCTGCCATCGACGAGCTGCTGGCCAAAAGCCGCGCAGTCGTCGAGCAATTGCAAACGCCCGCGCAGCAAGTGACGTGGGAGAACTTCGTCACACCGCTGGAGAACGCCACCGAACTGCTGGGGCGCGCCTGGGGCATCGTCAGCCATCTGAACAACGTCGTCGACACGCCCGAGCTGCGCGCGGCCTTCAACGAGAACCAGCCCAAGGTCACCGAATTCTGGACCGCGCTGGCGCAGAACGAAGCGCTGTTCGACAAATACAAGGCGCTCCGCGCGTCGCCCGAGTTCGCGACCCTGTCGCCGGCGCGCCGCCGCATTGTCGACAACGCCATCCGCGACTTCCGCATGGGTGGCGCCGAACTGCCGGCCGACAAGAAAGAACGTTTCGCCGCCATCCAGGAAGAGCACGCGTCGGTGTCGACCCGCTTCTCGGAAAACGTGCTGGACGCGACCAACGATTACAAGCTGCTGGTGACCGACGAAGCCGATCTGGCCGGCCTGCCGGACGACGTCAAGTCGGCCGCCCGCGCCGCCGCGGAAAAAGACGGCAAGCAAGGCTACCAATTCTCGCTGCACTTCCCGTCCTACTATCCGATCCTGCAATTCGCCCACAAGCGCGAACTGCGCGAGACCGTCTACCGCGCCAACGCCACCAAAGCGTCCGAGCAAGGCGACGTGTTCAGCAAGAAGGATGACTGGGACAACACGCAAAACATCGTCACCCTGCTCAAGCTGCGCGACGAGGAAGCCAAACTGCTCGGCTACAACAACTTCGCCGAAGTGTCGCTGGTGCCGAAGATGGCCAAGTCGCCCGACGAGGTCGTCAACTTCCTCGAAGACCTCGCCAAGCGCGCCCGTCCGTTCGCCGAGAAGGATCTGGAAGAGCTGCGCCAGTTCGCCAAAGCCGAACTGGGCATCGACGAATTGAAGGCCTGGGATATTCCTTACGCCTCCGAAAAACTGCAGGAGCAGCGCTACGCGTTCTCCGCCCAGGAAGTGAAACAGTACTTCCCTGAACACAAAGTGGTCGACGGCCTGTTCCGTCTGATCCAGAACCTGTTCACGGTCGAGATCAAGCCGGATGAGGCTCCGGTGTGGCACAAGGACGTGCGCTTCTTCCGCATTGAACGCGACGGCAAGCTGATCGGCCAGTTCTACCTGGACCTGTACGCGCGCGCCGGCAAGAGCGGCGGCGCCTGGATGGACGACGCCCGTGGCCGCCGCGCCGACAAGCAGACCGTACAAACGCCGATCGCCTACCTGACCTGCAACTTCACCGAACCGGCCGTGGTCGATGGCAAGGTTCAGCCATCGCTGTTCACGCACGATGAAGTGATCACCTTGTTCCACGAATTCGGCCACGGCCTGCACCACATGCTGACGGCGGTCGATGAGCTGGGCGTGTCGGGTATCTCCGGTGTCGAATGGGACGCGGTCGAATTGCCGTCGCAGTTCATGGAAAACTTCTGCTGGGAATGGGAAGTGCTGGAGCACATGACCGCCCACGCCGTCACCGGCGAACCGTTGCCGCGCGCGCTGTACGACAAGATGCTGGCGGCGAAGAATTTCCAGTCCGGTTTGCAGACCCTGCGCCAGGTCGAGTTCTCGCTGCTGGACATGCACCTGCACTACGACTACGACGCCAGCACCGGCAAGACCGTGCAGCAACTGATCGACGAAGTACGCGCCAGGTTCGCGCTAATCATTCCGCCGGCGTTCAACCGCTTCCAGAACTCGTTCGGCCATATCTTCGCCGGTGGCTACGCGGCCGGCTACTACAGCTACAAGTGGGCCGAGGTATTGTCCGCCGATGCCTACGCGGCGTTCGAGGAGGCCAAGGCGCTGGGACCATCGGCCACGACGGAGACGGGCAAGCGCTATCTGCAGGAGATCCTGTCGGTCGGCGGCTCGCGTCCGGCGCTCGAATCGTTCACCGCCTTCCGTGGGCGCGAGCCGAGCATCGACGCGCTTCTGCGTCACAGCGGCATGGCTGCCTGAACAAACATCGGGTAATTGCTACACCACCGCCGCGCGCATCGCAAGCCGATGTCGCGCGGCATTTTCATTTACGCCGTGTTCGCACCGTCGATAGCAACATCGATGCCAGCGGCAAAAACGGTTTTCGCATAAACTGGAATCACGCGGCCGAGGCCGTACGCCATTCCCTCTACAGAACAGAACAACAGCTATGACACGCATCGATTTCCACACCAACGTGCCGGACAAGATCGCCTACGCCTGCCGCCTGGTGCGCAAGGCCTGGTCGGCCAACCATCGCGTGGTGCTGATGGCGGAAGATGACGCCCAACTGGCGGAACTTAACGCGGCGATGTGGACATTTTCCCAGACCGACTTCCTGCCGCACGTGCTCGCCGGCGACGCGCTCGCGCCGCACACGCCGATCGTGCTCACCAACAACGATGAGGCGGAATTACCACACACAGAATTATTAGTGAATCTGTCGCGCCGAGCGTCAAGCAGGGTCCCGGAGTTCGAGCGCATGATCGAAGTGATTTCCTCCGACGAGGATGATGCGGCCGCCGGCCGCAAGCGCTATGTCGCCTACAAGCAGCAAGACTATCCACTCACCCACTTTGTCGCAGGAAAATCATGAGCCAAGCCCAATCGTTTGACGCCAGTATCCCTGTATTGACCGAAGTCCTCAAAGCCGAACCGCTGGGCGGGGATTTATTGCCCGGCGAAACGGCCAACCCGCCGCACGCCACCTCCACCCGCGCCGAAATGGCCGCCCAGCTCGAAGCCGATGCCGTCGACGGCTGGAGCGATGCCGAATGGGCGATGCTGGAACACCGCTTGTCCGAACGCATCATGGGCAAGCTGCAATCGCGGGTCGACTTCGTGCTCGAGCAACGCATCAAGGACAGCATGGCCGAGGTGCTGACGCACGCGCTGCACGGGCTCACCAACGAGATCCGCATCGGCCTGCACGACACCATCGAGAAAATCGTCGCCCGCGCCGTGTCGCAGGAGCTGACGCACCTGCAAGCGCAAAAAAAATAGTCCTCCGCCTCCTTCCGATCCGCGCCCGGACGGTGCGCGGATCGCCCCGTTTGCGCGCATCGCCGCACCAATTTTGGTAATGCCTCGCCGTTAGCCGTTCCGATGCTGGAGCTGCATCATAAAAGCGCAAACTTTCCCACTTCTTTCGTGTTTCCTCCTTTGCGCGGGCAACTATTTGTTGTACCTTTTGGCCTTGCGGAAAACTTCGGTGTTCACAAGACAGCCGTCGACTATTCAACCATTGGAGAACATATATGCTGTTCAAATCTAAATTCATTCCACTCGCCGTCGCCCTGGCGTTCGCCGGCAGCGCCGGTGCGCAAGAAGTGATCAAGATCGGCCACGTCGGCCCGGTCTCGGGTCCATCGGCTCACCTCGGCAAGGACAATGAAAACGGCGCCAAGATGGCAGTCGAGGAATTGAACGCCAAAGGCTTCAAGATCGACGGCAAACCGGTCAAGTTCGTGCTGCAATTGGAAGACGACGCCAGCGATCCGAAACAGGGCACGGCGGTCGCGCAGAAACTGGTCGACGCCAAGGTCAACGGCGTGATCGGCCACCTGAACTCCGGCACCAGCATCCCGGCGTCGAAGATTTACTACGACGCCGGCATTCCACAGATCTCCCCTGCCACCACGCAGACCAAATACACACAGCAAGGCTTCAACTCGGCATTCCGCGTGGTCGCCAACGACGCCAAGCTGGGCGGCACGCTGGGTTCCTACGCGGTCGGCAAGATGGGCGCCAAGAAGATTGCCGTCATCGACGACCGCACGGCTTACGGCCAGGGCGTAGCGGATGAATTCATCAAGGGCGCCAAGAAAGCGCTGCCGGGCGTGCAAATCGTCAGCAAAGAATTTACCAATGACAAGGCCACCGACTTCAACGCCATTTTGACCACGATCAAGGGCAAAAGCCCGGACCTGGTGTTCTTCGGCGGCATGGACTCGGTCGGCGGTCCGCTGCTGCGCCAGCTGAAGGCGCTGGGCATCAACGCCAAGTTCATGGGCGGCGACGGCATCTGCACCGAGCCGTTTGCCAAACTGGCCGGCAACGCCGCCGCCAACGGTGTGGTGATGTGCGCCGAAGCGGGCGGTGTCTCGGCTGATCAGCAAAAGAACATGGACGACTTCGTCGCCCGCTACAAGAAGAAGTACAACGCCGACGTGCAACTCTACGCACCGAACGTCTACGACGCCATCATGACGATGGCCACCGCGATGGCGGAGGCCAAATCGTCGCAGCCGGCCAAATACCTGCCGTTCCTGCACAAGATCAAGTACCAAGGCGTAACGGGGCTGATTTCGTTCGACCCGAAAGGCGACATCAAGGACGGCGCGCTGACGTTGTTCACCTACACCGACGGCAAAAAGACCAAAGTAGAAGTTATCAAATAAACTCCGGGGTCAGGTCCACCATTTCTACACGAACGCGACTGTGGTGGCCAATTTCGGCGGCCGGACCGGTAGCCATAGCCCGCCAAGGTTGTGCCCGTGTAGAATTGGTGGACCTGACCCCGGAGTTAGAAATAAGAAACGCACCCGAAGGTGCGTTTTTTTGTGCCGACCAGAAGTGCATTACTTCTGCGCCAGTACCCATTTCACCAGCGTCTTGGCTTCCGCCTCGCTGACCTGCGGGTTGGCCGGCATCGGGATCGCGCCCCAAACGCCTGAACCGCCCTTGATCACTTTGGTGACCAGCTTGCCTTCCGCGTCTTTTTGGCCGGCGTATTTCGCAGCCACATCTTTATAGGCTGGGCCGACCAGCTTGGTCGCGACCGCGTGGCAAGCCATGCAGTTCTTCGCCTTCGCCAGATCCATGCCGGCATCCGCCATCGCCGACGACGATGCAAAAGCCGCAGCCACTACCATTCCAACCATCATCACTTTACGTTTCATTATGTTCTCCTAGTTAATGCTATCGGTTCCGTGCTATCGATCCGCCAACCATTCTACCGTGTTTTACTATTGTGCATTTAACGCATAAACCGGGCATGGGTTGACGGGAAAGCAGAATATTGCTGCCAGTAAAGCGAGAATCTTTGTAAGATGACCGCAGGAGGATTACCAACATGCCTATCATTCTGCTGATCGTGGTGCTGTCCGGACTGCGCTATTTCGACGTGTGGAAGTTCGCCCAGCTCTCCTGGTGGTGGATTGTCGCGTTGAGCGTGTTCGCTTTCGTTTGGTTTGAATTCCTGGAACCGTTGTTTGGTCTGGACAAACGAAAAGCACACAATGAAGACGAACGCCGCCGCAAGGCCCGCGTTAAAGAAAACTTCGACAAGAAGACGTAAGACCGCAACAGCGGCCGCAAAGCCGGCAGTTGTTCTATATTGTTGCAGGCCGCTGCGCTGCGTCTGCCCGTGAACGATTTGACATGCGCCGGCCGCTGCTGCCGGCGCATGGCCGATCAATTAACGCTTCAACTGCGACAAATCACGCACGGCGCCACGGTCGGCGGACGTGGTCAACGCCGCATACGCCTGCAACGCCTGCGACACATAACGCTCGCGGTTGACCGGCTGCCAGGCGTCGCCGCCCTTCGCTTCCATCACCTGGCGGCGCGCCGCCAGGTCGGCGTCGCTGATGCGCAGGTTGATGCTGCGGTTCGGGATGTCGATATCGATCATGTCGCCCTCTTCCACCAGACCGATGGCGCCACCTTCGGCCGCCTCCGGCGACGCGTGGCCGATCACCAGCCCGGACGAACCGCCCGAGAAGCGGCCATCGGTGAACAGCGCGCACGCCTTGCCCAAGCCCTTCGACTTGATGTACGAGGTTGGATACAGCATCTCCTGCATGCCAGGGCCGCCCTTGGGACCTTCGTAGCGGATGACGACAACGTCGCCCTCGTGCACCGTGTCGCCCAGGATCGCCTCGACCGCCGCGTCCTGGCTCTCGAACACGCGCGCCTTGCCGCTGAATTTCAGAATGCTTTCGTCGACGCCGGCGGTCTTGACGATGCAGCCCTTCTCCGCCAGGTTTCCGTACAACACAGCCAGGCCGCCGTCCTGCGAATAGGCGTGCGCCTTGTCGCGGATGCAGCCAGCGCTGCGGTCCAGGTCCAGCGACGCGAAACGCTCGGACTGCGAGAACGCCGTCTGCGTCGGCACGCCGCCAGGCGCTGCGCGGAACAGCTGGTGCACCGCCGGATCGTCGCTGCGTTTGACGTCGTTGCGTTCGATGGCCTCGGCCATGGTCGGCGCGTGGATGGTCGGCAGCGAGGTGTCGAGCAGTCCCCCGCGCGCCAGTTCGCCCAGGATGCCGATGATGCCGCCGGCGCGGTGCACGTCTTCGATGTGGTACTTGTCGGTCATCGGCGCGACCTTGCACAGGCATGGCACCTTGCGCGAAATGCGGTCGATGTCGGCCATGTTGAAGTCCACGCCCGCCTCGTGCGCGGCCGCCAGCAAGTGCAGCACGGTGTTGGTGGAGCCGCCCATCGACACGTCGAGCGCCATGGCGTTTTCAAACGCCGCCTTGGTGGCGATGGAGCGCGGCAGCACCGAGTAGTCGTCCTGCTCGTAGTGGCGCTTGGCCAGTTCCACCACCAGGCGGCCGGCCCGCAGGAACAGCTGTTCACGGTCCGAGTGCGTGGCGAGGATGGTGCCGTTGCCCGGCAGGGCCAGGCCCAGCGCCTCGGTCAGGCAGTTCATCGAGTTCGCGGTGAACATGCCCGAGCACGAACCGCAGGTCGGACAGGCCGAGCGCTCGATTTCGGCGACGTCGGCATCACTGACTGTTTGGTCGCCGGCCTTGATCATGGCGTCGACCAGATCAAGCTTGATGATCTTCTGCGTGCCGTTGACGACCTTGACCACCTTGCCGGCTTCCATCGGGCCGCCGGAAATGAACACCACCGGAATATTGATACGCATGGCCGCCATCAGCATGCCGGGCGTGATCTTGTCGCAGTTGGAGATGCAGACCATGGCGTCGGCGCAGTGTGCGTTGACCATGTACTCGACCGAGTCGGCGATCAGGTCGCGCGACGGCAGCGAATACAGCATGCCGCCGTGGCCCATGGCGATGCCGTCATCGACGGCGATGGTGTTGAATTCCTTGGCCACGCCGCCAGCCTTTTCGATCTCGCGCGCCACCAGTTGTCCCAGGTCCTTCAGGTGCACGTGACCCGGCACGAACTGCGTGAAGGAGTTGACCACGGCGACGATCGGCTTGTCGAAGTCGCCATCCTTCATGCCGGTGGCGCGCCACAGGGCGCGCGCGCCGGCCATGTTGCGGCCGTGGGTAGTGGTTCGGGAACGATATACAGGCATGATGTTTCTCCAATGGTAAGGCGGCTCTAAGGCTTTGAGCGTAGCCTGACAGAGTGCCTTGCCCCTGCCTAAGTGTCAAATATATGATTTTCGCTCCTGTGAGTCGTATAAAATATCACCAGAGTAAATTTCAATACAAACACATATGAATTTGGAACTGCGCCAGCTGCGCTATTTTGTCACCGTCGCCGAGGAACTCCACTTCGGCAAGGCAGCCGTGCGGCTGCATATGACACAGCCGCCGCTGTCGCAGACGATCCAGGCACTCGAACAGATATTGGGCACGGCGCTGTTCGAACGTAACCGCCGTGGCGTGGCCCTCACGCCGGCCGGCATCGCGCTGCTGCCGGAAGCCCGGAGGATGCTGGCGCAGGCGCAGGAGCTGCCGCAACTGGTCCAGCGGGCAGCCGCCGGCGAGGTGGGGCGCCTGACGCTGGCCTTCGTCTCGTCGGCCGACTACAGCGTGCTGCCGCCGTTCCTGCGGGCCTACCGTGCAGCCTATCCGCAGGTGCAGATCACGCTGCAGGAGGCCACCTCCGATTTGCAGCTCGACGACCTGCTGCACAACCGCATCGACGCCGGCCTGCTGATCCCACCGCTGCCCGACAAGGCCAGACTGGAACTGGACTACCTGCCGGTGCTGAACGAGCCGCTGGTGCTGGCCGTGCCGGCCGGGCTGTTGGCAAAAAAAGGCAAGGTGGCGCTGGCGGCGCTGCCACGGCTGCCGCTGATCGTGTTCCCGCGCGCGATCTCGCCGGCGCTATATGACGCCATCCTCTCGGTGTTCCGCGACGCCGGCATCACGCCGGAGATCGGCCAGCAGGCGATCCAGATGCAGACCATCGTGAGCCTGGTGTCGGCCGGCATGGGCATGGCGCTGGTGCCGCAGTCGGTCTCCAACCTGATGCGGCCCGGGGTAGAATACCGGGCCTTGGCCGACACCGGCCCGCTGGTGGAAACAGGCCTGGCCTGGCGCCGCGACAATACGTCGCCGGTGCTGCGCGGCTTTTTGGAACTACTGAATAAAAATCTGGGAAAGAACGCACTATGCTGATACATCCGATGCCCGATCCGGTCGCCATTCATCTGGGGCCGGTCGCGATCCACTGGTATGGCCTGATGTACGTGCTGGCCTTTGCGCTGTTCATCACCCTGGGCCGGGTGCGCATCAAGCAGCCGCACATCGCCGCGCAGGGCTGGCGCAAGGAGGACCTGGACGACATGCTGTTCTACGGGATGCTCGGTGTCGTCATCGGCGGTCGCTTGGGCGAGGTGCTGTTTTACGAGCCGGTCAAATACTTTTCCGACCCGATCGAAATCTTCAAGGTCTGGCACGGCGGGATGTCGTTCCACGGCGGCTTTATCGGCGTGTTGATCGCGATGGCGGTATGGGCGCGCCGCACCGGCCGCAATCTGCTCGACGTCTACGATTTCATCGCGCCGCTGGTGCCGCTGGGTTACGCGGCGGGACGCCTCGGCAACTTCATCAACTCCGAGCTGCCGGGCCGCGTGGTGTCCGATCCGTCGCTGCCGTGGGCGATGATGTGGCCCGATATCTCGTATCCGCTGTTCCCCAATCCGGTATTCCTGCAAGGGCTGCGCCATCCATCGCCGCTTTATCAAATGCTGATCGATGGCCTGCTGGTGTTCGTGATTCTGTGGCTGTACGCCCGCAAGGAGCGTCCGCGCCTGGCGGTGGGCGCCTTTTACACGCTGCTGTACGGGTGCGCCCGCTTCTTCACCGAATACTTCCGCACGCCGGACTGGGAGACGACGGTGCTGGGCATGCCGATCACCTCCGGCCAGGTGTTGTCGCTGCCGATGATCGTCGGCGCCATCGTTATGCTGGTGTGGGCCTATAAGGTTAAACAGAAAGGCCGCGCGCCTATCCTGCCGCGCGCGAGCTAGACCCGCACCGCCACGCGGGGTCGGACCCCGTACGGGGTCCGACCCCTAAGCGGAGCGGCTGGCGTATCGCTCAACGCGTGCCGGGTTTGAACTACTTTAACAGCTTGACGACCGCCTTCCATTGCGCCGCCGTGACGGGCGTGATGGACAAGCGGCTTCCCTTCTGCAGCACCACCATGTCCTCCAGCGCCGGGATGGTCCGCATCTCGGCCAGCGACAGCAAACGGGTTTTCTCCGTGCCCTTCACATCGACCGAAATCCAGCGCGGCTGCTCCGGCGTCGCCTTGGCGTCGTAGTACTTGCTCTTCTTGTCGAACTGCGTGGCGTCCGGATACGGGCCGCCCACCACCACCGCCAGCCCGGCGATGCCAGGTTCCGGGCAGCTCGAATGATAGAACAGCACACCATCGCCGTCCTGCATCTGGTCGCGCATGAAGTTGCGCGCCTGGTAGTTACGCACGCCGAACCATGGCGTCGTGTGGTCCTTCGACGCCATCACGTCATCGATACTGACCTCATCGGGCTCGGACTTCATCAACCAGTATTGCATCGCTTTTCTCCAGACGAAAAAAAGCGGCTGCGCATTCACATGCTAACAACCGCTTTCTAAGATTAGGCCCCGCCTGTGCCGTCTTTGCCGGCATCCCGAACCAAACGGTTCAAGGTGGTCACAGTTAGTTCAATTTCGGGTTCATCGGTCTAGCGACGCTCACGCCCATCGAACAAAATTCCGCAACCGGTGCACATAAATGGTTCAAGGAATATATGGCAATCGCGAACACCGCAGGGTACGAAGAAGTTTACTCTTTTGTCCGTCGCAAAGGAAGGAGTTTAGCGAATTAAAACAGGGTTTCTTGTGGAGTCAGTGCGCTATCGAGCACTTTGTGCATGGCGCTGATCTTGGTCTGCACTTCCAGAATCGACATGTCAGACAACGGACCTTGCGGTGACTTCACCGACAGAAACTCCGCCGCCATGCCCAGTGCGGCCATCACCGCGATGCGGTCGTTGCCCTTGATCTTGCCACCGTCACGGATGCTGGTCATCTTTTTGTCCAGCAAAGCGGCGGCCTCGCGCAGCGCGCGCTCTTCCTCGGGCTTACACACCAGACGGTATGGCTGCCCCATGATCGACACATCCAGCTGAATCATCGTACATCCTCTTTTTCAGGCAGATGGTCGGCTGCGGGTTGTTCTTCATCGTCCTGGTCGGACTCGGCGTCGTGCTTGGGCTCTTGCAGCGACGGCACTTTTTCCAGCAACGCCACGATCCTGCCGGACGCTTCGCTGAGGCGGCGCTGATAGCCCATGTTCTCGACCACAAGCGCGGCGTTGGCTTGGCGCAACTGAGCATTCTCGCGGCGCAAGGCGTTGGTCATCTCGGCCAACTGGTCGATCTTGTCGGATAGTTCTTCGAATTCGGAAATCATCCCGCCACTATAGGCAGCGCGCAAGGTGCCGTCAACCGAATCAGACGGCCGCAGCCCCATTTTGAGGTCGCGGCCGCCCGATTTACGCTTGATTTAATTAATGGTTAAGGATACAAGACACAATCTTATTACTTTACCACCGGCGCCGGCTCGATCGTGACGTTACCCTCGATGCCGCTGCCCTGTCCCGGTTCGGCTTCGACGATCACATTGATCTCGCGTTTGCCAGTGCCAGCCGGCAACGGCAGGTCCAACGCCGCAGGCGCGTAGCTGTCCTTCTTGCCGACCAACGCGCCGTTGACCCACACCTCGGCCTTGCCACGGATGCCGCCGAAGCGTATCAGGCCATTGCCGTTGGCGAGGTTCTTGCGCGGCGTGAAGCTGGAGCGGTACAAGTGATACTTAGCCCCGGCGTCGGCCCACAGCGGCGGCGCCCCCCAGCCCCAGGTGTTCATGTCGAAGCCGGCCAGTTTCTGGTTCGGGTCCGGACGCTGGTCGCTGACCGGCGCCACGCGCCAGCTGCGCACGAAGGTGGTCGGCGCGTCGGCGCTGGCGACAAACGGCTGCGCCGCCACCGCCTTGACCGGAATCGAGATCTTCGCGGCGCTCAGGCCCGGCGCCGTGGCGACCACGTTGACCGCCTCCTTGCTGTCCCAGTTGGTCTGCACGATCAGTTGCGCCAGGCCGTTGAACAGGCGCCGCGTGGCGCCCTTCTCGTCCTCGTGCGAAGTCGGATCGCCGTTGCCGTGGCCGATGGAGCGGCCGCCGCCCGTCACCGCGAAGGTGACATTGGCGTCCGCCAGCGGCACCGCGCGGCCTTGCGCGTCGAGTGCCCGCACGGTGATCGGCATGGCGTCGCGGCCGTCGCCGGCCAGTTGCGCGCGGTCCGGCACCAGCTCCAGCGCGACGGCGGCGCCGGTGGTCTCGACCGACGTGCGCGCGACTTCCTTACCACCGCGATAACCGACCGCCTCCAGCTTGCCCGGCGCGTAGGCGACGTTGAAGAAGTTCATGCGGAACGGGTCGACCTGCTGCTCGCCCAGCGCTTTGCCGTTCAACAGCAGCTGCACCTTCTCGACGTTGGCCATCACCATCACGCGAATCTCCTTGCCCTCGCTGCCGCTCCAGTTCCAGTGCGGCGCGATGTGGATCAGCGGACGGTCCTTGATCCACTGGACCTGGTGGATGTAATAGGCGTTCTTGGGGAAGCCGTTCAAGTCCATGATGCCGAACACCGAGCTGACGGCGGGCCATTCGTTCGGTGTCGGCTCGCCGCGATAATCGAAGCCGGTCCAGACAAAGCCGCCGGCCACGTATGGACGGGTGGCGATCGCCTCCCACGCGTCGCGGTGGGTATTGCCCCACTGGGCCGCGTCGCTCAGGTCATCGTAGCTGGCCATGATGCCTTTTTCCTTGATGGTCTTGAACTCGCCGCGCGTCATGAACGCCGACGTATCTTCAGAGCTGGTGAATGGCTTGTTCGGGAAAGCCTTGTGATAGCGGTCGTAATCCGGCACCTGATAGTTGGCGCCGACCACGTCGACCGCGTGCGAAACATTCAGGTCGCTGAAGAAGCCACCGTTCATCGCCGCCGTCACCGGACGCGTATCGTCCAGAGACTTGACCACGGCGGCCATGCGGCGCACCATTTCGTAGCCGACTTCGGAGCCCTGTACCGGTTCCTCGTTAAACACCGACCACAGGATGATGCCCGGATGGTGGCGGTCGCGCTTGACCATCCACTCCAGCTGCTTCATGTAGTCCGGCGACGGATTGAAGTTGCGGTTCTCGTCCATGACAACAAAGCCCATGCGGTCGACCATGTCCAGCACTTCGGCCGCCGGCGCGTTGTGCGAGAAGCGGATCGCGTTCACGCCCAGTTCCTTCAAACGGCGCAGACGGTATTCCCACACCGAGTCCGGAATCGCCACGCCGACGCCGGCGTGGTCCTGGTGGATGCACACGCCCTGCAGCTTGACATGCTCGCCGTTGAGGAAGAAGCCCTGCTGGGCATCGAAGCGGATGGTGCGGAAGCCGGTGTGCAGCGAGACTTCATCCTGCGCCTTGCCGTCCTGGATCACGCGGGTGGTGACGCGATACAGATTGGTTTTCGCAAGCGACCACAAGGCCGGATCGTTGACGGAGAACGGCAGCTTGACGACGGCATCCTTCAACACGCCGACGGTGGCCTTGGCTGTCTGGCGGCCAACCTGTTTGCCGGCCGGGTCGAACAGCGTCACTTCAACGGTGACGTCGGAGACCTGCTTGCCGCTGTTGTTGACGGTCACTTCCACCGGCAGGGTCCACAATTTTCCTTTGCCGGCGCGCGGCACGGCGTACACGCCGTCGGTCGCCACGTGCAGCGGCGCGCGCTTGACCAGCCACGCGTGGCGGTACATGCCGGCGCCTTCGTACCACCAGCCCTCCATCGCCTCGGCGTCGGCGCGGATGGAAATGGTGTTGAGCGAGTCGCCGTAGTTCAGGTATGGCGTGATGTCGATATTGCTGGTGTTGTAGCCGGACCAGTTGCGGTTGACGACATTGCCATTGACCCAGACCGTGGCGTGGGTGGCGATGGCGTCGAACTGCAACTCGAAATGGCGGCCGCGATCGGCCGGATCGACCTTCAGGTAGCGGCGATACCAGCCGATGCCGCGAGGACGGTAGCCCTGCGAGATATTGGCCTTCGGGTCGAACGGACCTTCGACGGCCCAATCGTGCGGCAGATCGAGGCGGCGCCAGTCGGAGTCGTCGAATTCGGTGCCGGCCGCACCGGGCGCGTTGCCGGCCTTGGCGTTGCTATACGATTCCTCGTGGCCGACGATCGGCGGGTGGACGACATCGCCCAGATGGAACAGCCAGCCGCGATCGAGCGAAAGGCGCTCGCGCCCCGCTTTGACGTCAGCCTTGGTGGAAGTGTTGGGGGTAGTGGCCGCGTGGGCGGAAACGCAGGCCGCCAGCAGCATAACGGCGGCGCCAAGGCGCCGCCAATCGAAGATATTGGAATTCAAATTGGACTCCCGATAAAGGCGTAACCCGCAAACCAGGGGTCGTACCCCGTACGGGGTACGACCCCGCCTGGCTGTACGGGTTAAAAAAAAACGGAGCAGCGCTTTCACGCACCGCTCCGTAAAACCACGATAAAAAAGTTACAAGGGACTACAGCGAAGCAGATTCAATTACAGCTTGAACGACAGGCCCAGGTTGAAGCGGCGACCAAACTCGGTCACTTCCTGCTGCACCGGGATGTTCGCGCTGGTGTAGACGGCCTTCTGGTTGGTCAGGTTGTCGATACCGAAGCGCAGCTGGATGTTAGGCGTCAATTGCTTGGCCAGGTTCAAGGTCAGATAGGTTTCGGCTTCGTTCTCGATCAACTGGCCTGCATTCCAGGTCGGGTTGCGCACGAAGGCGCTCTTGTAGTTGGCCGACAGACGCGCTTCGTAGCCGGCTTTTTCGTACCACAGGGTCACGCCGCCGTTGTGCTTCATCAGGCCTTCGATCGGGAATGGATTGACCGCTGGCGTGGCTTCGCGAATGTTACTGGTCGTGTAAGCGTAGTTACTGGCGACGCCCAGGCCGTCGAATGGCGCAGGCAGGCCGGTGAACGCTTGCTGGTACACCAGCTCAATGCCGCGAATATCGCCACCGTCGCCGTTGATCGAACGCGTCACGGTCGCGGGACGGCCGTTGATGATGGTGGTGTCGCTGGTCAGGGCGATATAGCGCTGGACCTTCTTGTAGAACGCGCCGGCCGACAGCAGCGAACCTTTCGAGAAGTACCACTGGTACGCCAGATCGACCTGATTGGCCATCATCGGCTTGAGCTCGGGATTACCCGCGCTGCCGGTGGTCGGCTGCGACGAATCGGCAACCACGTTCAGGTTGCGCGAGGCGCGCATTTCATCCATCGGCGCGCGCGACATGGCGCGGGCCAGGCTGAAACGGATCTGGTGTTCCTGCTTCTCGTCCAGGTTGAAGATGGTGTTCAGGCTAGGCAGGATCTCGGTGTACGAGGTGCCGCCTTCGACATCGGTCGGCGCCGCGCCGTTGACCGACTGCATGCCGTAGCCGGTCTGCTTGGTGTGCACCACGCGCACGCCGATGTTGCCGCGATAGGTCTTGCCGAAGGCTTCGCCATCGAGGTCGCCCTGGATGAAGGCCGAGGTGCTGCGCTCCTTGACCTTCCAGCCGGACAGCAGATCGTTCTGGGTCTGCGGACGGCCGTCCGGATTGAAGGCGTTAGGACCGAAGGCCGCCGCGGTGCTGCCTTCGAAGTCCTTCAAAACGAAGTACGAAGGGAAGCCGTCTACGTTGACGGTCTCGTAGGCCGAATTCGGAATCGCGTTGATCGGGTTCAGCTGCCAGGTAGTCTGGCGATAGCTCTTTTCGCGGTCCGTGGCGCGCACGCCAACCTTGATGCGGTTGATGATGCTGTTTTCGATCGGACGCGCAGCGGTGACCGACGCGGCGTTCAGCAGATCCTTGATATGGCCGTCGGTATCGACGTACAGGGTCGGAGTATCGAAGTTGGCGGCATTGCCGGTGTCGATGCCGCCGAAGTTGTAGCTCTGGCGCTCGTCGCCGGTGAACGACCAGTTGATCGACACGGGAATGCTGCCCAGCGAGTTCTGACGCAGGTCGCGCCACTGGCTGCTGCGCAGCGCGTGCGAGGTCGACAGATCTGTTTCGACTTTCCAGTCGCCGATGTTGACCTTGGCGTTCAAGCCGCTGGCCGACACGCTGCTGTCCTGGATCCAGTGGGCGTCGTTGTTGATCACGCGCGACCAGTTCAAGGTACCGCCGGCGACGTAGCCGTTGCGGATATCGAGGTTGCTGAAGTTGCTCGAGTTGCCGCCGTCCCAGTTGCCCATGTCGCCGGTCCAGTGCTGCATCTGGGCTTCGTCGATGGCGGTCTTGGCGTAGTAGGTGTCGGCCGTGATCAGAACGTCGTTGTTCGGTTTCCATTCGACTTTACCCAGCACGCTGCTACGCTTGTTGCTGCCGCGGCGCACGTCGTCCTGGAAGCCCCAAGGGGCCTTGTCGATTTTGCCGTCGCCGTTGATGTCGGCCGAATTGGTTTCATTGAAGCCCCAGTGGCGCACGTTCTTCTGCACCGAAGGCTGGTCCTGGTAGCTGAACGCGATGGCCGCGCCCAGGGTCTTGTTCAGGAACTGGTCGACGTAGATGCCGCCCAAGCGTGGCGCCACCTTGTCGGCGCCCGCGATGTCCT
>Ga0308163_10000477_pt1 | contig 69762 bp, 65 predicted proteins | sample PhyTR1_FD_201037 | JGI IMG/M metagenome (GOLD analysis project Ga0308163, IMG submission 201037) | Phyllosphere microbial communities from UC Gill Tract Community Farm, Albany, California, United States - DLSLT.R1 | ecosystem: Host-associated > Plants > Phyllosphere > Unclassified | place: USA...
GTCTGGCAGGTCGCGTTCGTCTACCAACCCGCGCCACACCAGATAACCGGAATAGTCAGGTCGCACCTCCGGCAGCAAAAGACTGCGGACCGTAGAGCTACCGCCGTCGGCGCCAATCAGTAAATCGCCCCGTATTTTTTTGCCGCCTTCAAACGTGGCGGTGACTCCGTGCTCATCTTGCTGAAGCTCGATCAGGGTCGCACCACGGTGATAATGCTCGCTCGGTAGACCCGACATCAGCGCCGCGTAAAGGGTGTTCCAGGATGTTTGGGTCTGCGGCATCAACTGAATGTGGCGGGTCTTGCCAGCAGCATCCATAAAAACCCGGTGCCGGGAACGCACACCCAGCGCATGGGTGTGCTGGATACCGGCGAAATCGAATGCCCTCAACACGTCAGGTTGCAGCACAATACCGCCGCCGCGACTGTCCAGGGCTGCGGGTGAACGTTCGAACACCTCGACTTGCCAGCCGATCGCGCGCAGCGCTGTCGCCGCGAACAACCCGCCCAGTGAGCCCCCGATAATCAACGCTTTGCCCGTGGGAGCAAGTGGTTGAGAGGTAGATGAGTCGTTCATGGGGCTGCGCTCCGGGGGCAATGAATGCCGCCACACTAGAGATGCTGCCGTGTTCGGAGAATCCGTCGCTGACGCAAAAGCGTGTTGCGCTGGTTGCAAGAGCGTCAGCTCGACGTTAACTCCTGCATGAACGCAATGAACGCCTTCACCCGCTTCGAGCCGCGGTGGTTGGGCAGGTACAACGCCGAAATTTCGCCTCTGGCGTTGTCCGGGTAGGCCGGGCTGTTTTCGAACAGCTCTACCAGCCGCCCGGTGTCGATGTCCTGATCGATCAACCAGTCGGGGAGCAGGGCGATGCCAGTGCCGGCCAACGCCAGTTCGCGCAGCACTTCGGCGTTGTTGCTTTTGAAGCGGCCATTGACGGGGACGCGGGTTTCTCCGTCGATCGAGAGAAAGGTCCAGGCTTGCTGAGGATTGCCGAAATTGAAGCGCAGGCAGTCATGAATGGAGAGGTCTGACGGGGTCTGCGGTTCGCCGTGGCGTTCGAGGTAGCCAGCGCTGGCGATCACCCGGCGCCGAAACGTCCCGACCGGGCGGCTGACCACGCCGTCCATGGGCGCGGCGGAACCCAGGCGAATCGACAGGTCGACGCGCTCGCTGAACAGGTCAACGATGGTGTCGGTGAGGGTGATATCCAGTTCCAGGCGAGGGTAGCGGCTCATCAATGCGCCCAGCTTCGGCGCGATGATCGTCCGCCCGAACGCGGTCGGCACCGAGATACGCAGCGGACCCGACGGCTCGTCGTCGCTGTCCATCACGGTCGCATCGGCGTCCGCCACGTCGTCGAGAATCTTGCGCGCGCGCTGGTAGTAAGCAGCGCCTGCGTCGGACACCGTGACCTGACGTGTAGAGCGATTGAACAGCACCGTCCCCAGCTCCGCTTCGAGCGAATCGATCATGCGTGTCACGCTGGAGGTCGCCATGCCCAATTGCCGCGCCGCAGCTGAAAAGCCTTTGGCGTCGACGGTCTCCACGAACATCTTCAAGGCGAGCAACTTGTCCATTGACCTTCCGTCATACCTGCACTCTGTGCGCGCAGTGTAGGCGGTCGGTGTCATGCCGCCAATGGTCTGCCCTAAGGTCCCAGCTTGGGGAAGATCAGGATCGTGAGGTTGCCTTGCTCGTAGCGTTTGCCGTCGATGGGCAGCCGTTCAACTTCCTGTACTTCCTCGGTGCTGTTCACCCTCATCACCACACCGACCGAGCCAAGCCTGCGCGCCTGCGTCATCCATTGCTGGACCTTGTCGAGGTCGACCTGGCGTTGCGTGGCGTCCGGATAACCAATGCCGTACTTCACTTCCCCGACGATGTTATAGAGATCGACATCCGGCCGGTTCAAACGCCAGGCAAGCGCGGACGCTGCCCCCAGATCATTGCTGAGCAAACGGTCGCTCTGCCGGAGCTCGTCCAGGTGGGTTGCGATGAACTGATCCGGCATTTTGCTGGCGACCATGGAGGCGGGCATGGCGCCAGGCAGCAGCGCGACGAGCACCCCGATACCTACTGCAGGCGCAAGCCACAGTTTCAGCGGGCGCATCACTGACAGCCCGTTGCAAATGATCCAGACCAGCAGCACGACATAGACCAGCGTCAATGCGAACAGGTCCTGGCGTTCGAAGACGGGGCGGGCGATCTGAACATAGATCAGACCCACCATCGCCATCACGGCGAGCAACAGGTTGAGCAGCCCGTTCCATCGGACAGCGCGGCCGTCGTTGTCGCGAATGCGCCCGATGAGTGCGTGACCCGCCAGCATCGCCAACGGCAACAGGCAAGGCATGATGTAGGTCGGCAGTTTGCCGCGGCTGAAGCTGAAAAAGATCAGCGGCACGATCAACCAGAGCAGAAAAAAACCGGTGGCGGGAGTCGCTTTGCCAAGCCACGCGGTGCGCAGCGCAGGGACCAGCATGCCTGCCCAGGGTAGGCTTGAGGCCGCCAGCAACGGCAGGTAAAACCACCACGGCTGGGCATGTTGAGCGTCCTGGGCGGCGAACCGACGAACATGTTCATTCCAGAAGAAAAAATGCCAGAAGTCAGGTTCCTGGGCGTTCACCGTCAGCACCCACGGCAGGCATACGGCCGCTGCGACCAGCACAGCCAGAACACCGCCGCGCACGACGTCGAGGACGCGCCGCTGCCAGATCATGAACGGGAGTGTGACCAGGACGGGGAGCACGAACGCCAGGAATCCCTTGGTCATGAACCCGATGGCACATGCGGCCCCGACGGTGATCCACGCCAGCCGCCGGTGACGGGATGATGTCGCGTCCAGCGCGAACCAGACGCTTACAAGACTGAGATTGGCCCAGAGCGTGAACTGGGGATCCAGGTTGGCGTACCCCGCCTGGCCGGCGACGAGCCCGAAACTCATGTAGAGCATTGCGCAGACAAAGCTTTTGGCCGAATCGCGCCACAGATGCCGGGCAAGCCGATAGACCAGTATCACGCTGAGCCCGGTGCTGAGCGCCGACGCAATGCGCACACCAAAAAGATTGCTGCCAAACACCGCTTGACCGGCAGCGATCCACCAGTAGCCGGCGACCGGTTTTTCGAAATAGCGCAGGCCCATGAAATGGGGCGCCGCCCAGTGACCGGTGCTAAGCATCTCCTGACTGATCTGGGCGTAGCGCGTTTCATCGGGTATCCACAGGCCATGAAATGTCAGCGGAATCAGATAAAAAAGAATGAACGCGGCGGCCAGCAGGGGTATGCCCCACCTCTCGACGAAATCAATGGTCGAGGTCGGCGCAAAACGCTTGTCTGGCAGTACCTTGAAGTTAGCGCTGTTCATGGACGGTTTTCCGGGAGTAAATGACGCGATCCGGGCCACGGAACACAGCAGAGACAGGCTGTGAACCCTGACGCGTGTTGTTCCAGAAAAACGGCTGCATAAACGACATGCTTAAGGCTCCTTGGGCGTCAGGCGAATTGCGCGTCATCAGGGAATAGATCCGACGTCAGCGATTGAGATTGACGAGCGGCACGATCGGCCAATTGGGCATGTTGGCAATACCGAGCACTTTCATGCTGCCGTCGGGCGAGACCCGTACGAATAGCGAGCTGTCGTATTCGCTCATGGCGGCATGCTTGAAGCCGGTCTGTTTTTCAAAGTCGCTGATACAACCGCTGTGGGTGACCAGGATGAGATTGTGCCGGGCCTGTTTGTGCGAGAGCACATCGTCGCGCATCGTCTTCCCGCAATCCGCCAGCCATTGTTGGCTGACGGATCGGGCGTCGAACATGAACTGCGCGGTCTGTGCTGTCCGGGTAATCGGGCTGTGCATGATGTCAGTGCTGTCCAGCCCCCAGCGGGCATAGGAACGGCCTAGCTGCTGTGACTCCGCGCTGCCGAGCAGGGTGATCCCATCGGCCGGCCCCAGACACTCATTGCTGGAACGGTCGCAACGCTCGGCGTGCCGTACCAGGACCACCACATCGCCCCGGTGCCAATATTCCTTCAGGCTGATGACGTCCTGCGACTCTGGATTGCTCATGTCCAGAATCGCTGGCGACACCGGCCAGACAATGAAGCCCGTGGTCATGGTGACCATCAGCGCGATGCCAAGAATGATCCAGCGACGTGAGCTTTTTTTTCCTCGTTTGAACAGCCCGAGCCATCTGATTGAAACGTTGGACATGGGTGTCACCTGATACCTGTTGCACGTGTGAAGACGGGTAGTGCGAGCGCACGCTCGCCCCGAGAATGGGATGAGCGCCACGTTAAGGATCGGGAGGTGGAGCGGGGGTGAAGGCGCTGTGAAAAATTTGCGGATCACGAAAGTGAAACAAACGGAAAACGCCGCGATGGCATCCGCACTCAATTGCTGAAAACCGGCATTCCTTTGTGGAATCCATACTATAAAAAACATGAATTTTATTTATGGGCACCCGCCCTTTACCCTAGAAGGACTACACGCTAAAGGAGCTGACATGAGCGTTCAGCCGCCATCCGCCGCTTCACAACCGTCTGCTGCTACCCCGTCCTTCGCTGAGCGTCACTGGAAGCGCAACCTGACCGTTTGCGTTTTCGGGGCCTTCACCACGATCGTCGCCATGACGCTGTTGCTGCCGTTCCTGCCGCTGTATGTCGAACACCTGGGCGTCCGTGATCCTGCGGCCATCGTGCAATGGTCGGGCGTGGCGTTCGGTGCGACGTTTCTGTCGGCGGCCTTCACGGCGCCGCTCTGGGGGCGTTTGGGCGATCGCTACGGGCGCAAGCTGATGTTGATCCGGGCAAGCCTCGGGATGGCCGTCGCGATGTCGTTGATTGGCCTGGCGGAAAACATTTACCAGTTGGTGGGGTTGCGCCTGTTGGCCGGGTTGTTGGGCGGGTACGCGTCGGGCGCGACGATTCTGGTGGCGACTCAAACACCCAAAGAGCGCTCCGGCTGGGCACTGGGCATGCTGTCGTCGGGGATCATGGCAGGCAATCTCACCGGCCCTTTGATTGGCGGGCTCCTGCCGCCACTGATCGGCATACGCAACACGTTCTTTCTGGCGGGTGGCGTGATCTTCCTGACCTTTCTCGCCACCTTGTTTCTGATGAAGGAAACGCCGCGACCCAGGCGAGCCGCTGGAGCACCCAAGCCTGTGACGGTGCGCCCATGGGATGTGATTCCGGATAAAAAACCGGTGGTCACGATGTTCGCGGTGGCGTGTCTGGTGATGTTCTCGATCATGTCCATCGAGCCCATCATCACGGTGTACCTGATCCAGTTGCACACCAAGAACGTGACCTTGATGGCGGGCCTGGTGATGTCTGCGACGGCCTTGGCCAGCGTCTTGTCGGCGTCGCGCATCGGCAAGCTGGCGGACCGCATCGGCCATTGGAAGGTGGTGATTGGGTGCCTCAGCGCGGCGGCTGTGCTGCTGATCCCGCAGGCGTTTGTCAGCAACGAATGGCAACTGGTGGTACTGCGCTTTCTCATGGGGATCGCGTTGGGTGGTCTGCTGCCGTGTATTGCGGCGATCATTCGTCACTCGGTCCCGGACATCGTGGCAGGGCGAATGTTGGGTTATTCCACCTCAAGCCAATACGTCGGTCAGGTGCTCGGGCCGCTGACCGGCGGTTACCTGGGCGGCCATCTCGGCATGCCGATCGTGTTCATTGCCACCTGTGTGCTGATGGCGGCGTGTGCGGCGGTGATGCTGGTGATGCGCCCGGTGAGTGTGCGGTGACAACCGTCAGAGCACGTGGGCCTCGCCTGCCGTCGACAGCCTGACGGAACTGCCCAAGGGCGGAATGTTGATGCCGGGGTTGCGGACGTTCAGCGTGCGATGCGGAATCTGTTCCCCGCCAGCCGTGGTTCTGGCGGCAAGCTCCAGCGTCAGGATGCAAGAGCTGCCAGTAAAATCGATGTCCGTCACGCGCCCGACACTGTAGGGCCCCGTCTCAGCGGCATCGTGCGTGACCACCGTCAGTTGTTCGGGGCGCAGCAGGATGTGCGCGGCACCTTGTCGGCGCGGTTTGAGCACCGGCACCGAGCCCAGTTCGCAGGTGGCGACATCCCCCTCGACCCACGCAGGCAAGATGATGGCTTCGCCCAGAAACACGGCGGTCTCCTCGTCGACCGGGTGGCGGTAAAGCGCCATCGGGGACCCTGCCTGCACCAGTTTGCCTTGGCGCATGACCGCCAGTTGATCGGCAAATGACAGCGCCTCCGCCTGGTCGTGAGTCACCAGAATCGTGGTGATGCCCGCGTCCGACAACAGCTTGCTGACCGCCTTGCGCATGCTGCTGCGCAGGCCGGTATCGAGCGCCGAAAAGGGCTCGTCGAGGAGCATGATGCCGGGGTTTTGCGCCAGCGCCCTGGCCAGCGCGACACGCTGCTGCTGACCGCCTGAGAGTTCGTGTGGCCAGCGTTCGCCCATCGATTCATCGAGCGAGACCATCTCCAGCAACTCGCTGATGCGTCGGCGTCGGAACGCGCGATCACCCGAGAGACCGAAACCGATGTTGGCGGCCACAGACAGGTGAGGGAACAGTGCGCCATCCTGCGGCACGTAGCCGATGTTGCGCAGGTGCGCCGGAACCGCGCGGGTTTCATCGACCAGCCAGTCGCCTTGCAGGCCAATGCGTCCACGGTCCGGGAATTCAAAGCCTGCGATCATCCGCAATAACGTCGTCTTGCCGGATCCTGAGGGGCCGACGATGGCGGTGCGACTGCCCGCAGGAATCGACAGGCTGACGTTGTCCAGCGCCCGGACATTTCCGAAGGATTTATAAAGCGCGTGCAGCTCAAGAGCGTTCATCGGCCTGCCGTACGTTTGGATTGGTGATAGAGAAGGGCGGTCAGCGGTAACGACAGCAGGACCATGATCAGGGCGTACGGCGCCGCGGCGGCGTAGTCGATTTCACTGGTCATGGCCCAGAACCCGGTCGCCAGCGTGCGTGTGCCGCTGGGCGAGAGCAGCAGGGTGGCGGTCAACTCGTTGGTGATGGCCAGAAACACCAGCGCGGCGCCGGCTGCTGCCCCAGGCGCTGCAAGGCGCAAGGTGATCAGCCAGAGGGCCTGAGTCGGCGTGCGACCAAGACTGCGGGCGATGTTCTCCAGCTCGACCGGTGCCTGGGCAATGCCGGCGCGCAGGCTGACCAACGCGCGCGGCAGGAACATCAATAGATACGCCAGCAAAACGGTGATCACGGTCTGATAGATCGGCCGCGCCACCTTGATGGTGATGGTCACCAGCGCCAGCGCGACCACGATGCCCGGTAACGAACTGGTGATGTAGTTGCAGCTTTCCATCAGCCGGTTGAACCGGCTTGGCGCGCGAATCGACAGCCAGGCGATGGGGAACGCGGCGGCCGTGATCAGCACCGCACCGACGGACGCCAGCATCAGGGTTTGTTGCACGGCGTCGAGCAATCCGTCCTGCTGCCAGGCCTCGCTGCCGCCGGCGATCAGCCAGCTTGCCAACGTAATGAGCGGCACGCCGAGGGCCAGAAGAGACAGGCTCATTGGCAACAGCAGGCACAACACCTTCGCCGTTCTCGACAGCTGCCAGAGCTGCGGTCGGCGTGCACTGCCTGACCCCACGCGAGCGTAACGCGCGTTGCCTCGGGCAGCGGATTCCAGCGTCAGCAGCAACAGACACAGCAGCGCCAGTACACCGGCGAGCATGTTCGCGGCCGGCCCGTTAAAAGACGACTGGAACTGGTCGAAAATTGCCGTGGTGAAGGTGTCAAAACGAATCATCGCGAACAGGCCGTACTCTGCGAGCAGGTGCAGTCCGATCAGCAACGAGCCCCCGCAGATCGCCAGCCGCAGTTGCGGCAACACGATGCGCAAAAACACCGCCAGCGGTTTGAGGCCCAGGGATTGGCCCACGTCCTCGATCGCGGGATCCAGTCGCCGCAAGGTGGCGGCGATGGGCAGGTAAAGAAAGGGAAAGTACGCCAGCACGGACACCAGCACGGCGCCCGATAACCCATGCATTGAGGGCACCAGACTGACCCACGCGTAGCTGTGGACGAACGCCGGGACAGCAATGGGCGCGGTGGCGAGCAGAGACCACAGCCGACGTCCCGGCAAATTGCTTCGCTCGGTCAGCCAGGCCACCGCCAGCGACAGCACGGTGCACAGCGGCAAGGTGATCAGCACCAGCATCAGGGTATTGAGCAAGAGCTCCGCGACCCGGGGCCGAAACACCAACTGCAGGATGCTGTCCCAGCCGCTCTGAATCGCGATGAAAATCACGAAACCCAAGGGCAGCAGCGCCAGCAGCGAGATGAACCATGAGCTGCCGGTGATCCAGGCGGCGAAATGCCGCCCCTGTTTGCGCCCGTGCGAAGCCGTCGTGGGTGCAGAACCGGTCACGGGCGCGTTTGCCGACGTGGACATACGTTCCAGTTGCACAGTCAGAGCAGTCCCGCCTGGGTCATCAAGTCCACGACTTTTTTACTGTCCAGTTTCGACGCGTCAACCGCCGGCGCATCGAGTTCGGCAAGCGGCGTCAACTGGGCATTGGAGGCCGCGCCCTGGCCGACGGCGTACTCGAAGGATTTGCCATCCTTGAGGACCGCCTGACCTTCCTTGCCGGTGATCCATTTGATGAACGCCTGCGCCTGCTCCTGATGCTTGCTGGAGGCCAGCACGCCGCCACCGGAAATGCTCACGAACGCGCCCGGGTCCTTGTGCTTGAAGTAATGAAGGGAGGTGTTCTTGCTGTTTTCTCCGGTCTTGGACTGATCGACGAAGCTGTAGTAGTGAAAAATCACGCCGCTGTCGACCTGACCGGCGTTGACCGCCTTGAGCACAGCGCTGTTGCCACGATAAGCGGTGAAATTGGCTTTCATCCCTTTGAGCCATTGCAGGGTGGCTGCTTCGCCTTTCAGCGCCAGCATGCCGCCGACGATGGCCTGGAAGTCAGCGCCGGCGGGCGACGCCGCCCAGCGACCTTTCCAGCTCGGGTCGGCCAGATCCAGGATCGACTTAGGCAGTTGGTCCTGGGTCAGTTTGTCCTTTTTGTAAACGAACACCGTCGAGCGCGCCGCGATGCCGACCCAGTTGCCATGGGCCGGGCGGTAAGCCGACGCGACTTGTGACAGGGTCGTAGGCGCGATCGGGGTGAACAGACCGGCGCCGTCTACCAGCACCATGGAAGGGGAGTTTTCAGTCAGGAAGACGTCTGCCGGGGACGCCTTACCCTCCTGGACGATCTGGTTCGCCATCTCGGTGTCATCGCCATTGCGCAACGTGACCTTGATGCCTGTCTCTTTGGTGAAGCCCTCGACCCAGGCCTTGGTCAGCCCTTCGTGCTGGGCGTTGTACACGACCAGGCCGTCGTCGGCCCAGACGCTGGCGCTGGAACAGGCCATGGCGGCGAGCAGGGCAGCTTTGAAAAAGGTGGGTCTGTGAAGTGTCATTGTCAGGGTTCCCTGGGAGGGTGGTAGAGATGGGCGAATCCGTGCAGGCGTCCAGCAAGCAGTGTAGAGCCAATCCTCTCAATGCGAATCATTAGCGCATGAGAGGGAGTGGCAAATTAATGTTGGGGATGAGAAAAAATCGTCAAAACGGTGTGTATGTCTCGTCAATTAACGAGGCTGGCAGCACCGCCTCTGCGCCCTCGTCTGAAATGACCTGCCCGGTTTTCACGACGCCTGCCGGTTTCGGGAGGCATCAGCGCTCCGGGTTCCACCTCAACAGCTGCTCCTTGAACGCATAACTGGCCGTTTGGTAGTAAGTAATCGCACGTACCATCAGGGGGTCGTCGAGCTCTGCGGTCCGCTCGACACTCTGCCCCTTGGCGTCGTCGTGCCGGCGCAAGCCCTTGCGTGGGCTAAGGATGGCCATGTCCCTGCCGTCGAAAAGCCCAAGGTGCTGGTAGTTGCCCACCAGAACACGGGGTTCGAGGCCGTGATCGCGAAACAGGTCGCGCCCGTAGAACGTCGAGGTGTAATCCAGATTGAGCAAGCCAAGCAGGGTGGGCGCCAGATCGATCTGGCTGGCCAGGTCCTTCCACTCGGCGGCATTGATCAGTTTCGGGGCGTAGATGAACAGGGGAATGTGGTAATTGCTGATGGGCAGGTCTTCCTTGCCTGCACTGCCCGCCGTGTGGTCCGCCACGAAGACGAACAGCGTGTTGTCGAACCAGGGTTTGTGACGTGCTTGTGCGAGGAACTCACCAATGGCGTAGTCGGTGTACTTGATCGCGCCGTCGCGTCCGTTGCCCGACGGGATATCGATCCTGCCATCGGGATAGGTGTAGGGGCGGTGGTTTGAGGTGGTCAGCAGTTGAAGAAAAAAGGGTGTGCGCTTCGCGAAGCCCTGATCCGCCAGGTTCAGCGCCTGACGGTACAGGTCCTCGTCCGCCATTCCCCAGGCATTTTTGAAGGAGATGTCTGACTCCTCGACGCTGCTCTGATCGACGACTCGATACCCGTTGCCCGAGAAAAAGGCGTTCATGTTATCGAAGTAGCCGCGACCGCCATACACGAATACGCTGTCATAACCGACCTTTGACAGTTGCTGCCCCAGGCTGGCGAATCCGCTCTCGCGACCGGTGCGCTTGACGATCGAACGTCCTGGCGTGGGTGGAATCGACAGTGTTATCGCCTCCAGCCCGCGATCCGTCCGCGTGCCCGTGGCGTAGAAATTGTTGAAATACAGGCTGTGTTTGCGCAGGTCGTCCAGATTGGGGGTCAGATTGCGCGGGTCGCCATTGCTGCCCATGTATTTGGCGCTGAAGCTTTCCAGTGTCACCAGCACAATGTTAGGGGTGCGTGCTGTCCCTGTACTGTCGATGGTTCGCCGATTGTCCAGCGGGTCCTGGCCTACGAAAACGGCCCCGGCTTTCGCCAGCTCCTTGCGCAGCTGCTGGTTGGCGTCGGCGACTGGAAGCGTCCCGTAGAACGTCGGGTAGTCGAGCTCGTTGTTCCGGAACGCGGCGAAGAACTGATAAGGACCGTTACTGGCCAATTCACGCTGGTAAGCGTTACCGCCCTGACCGCGAGGCGTGTCCTGGTCGATGAGCAACAGGCTGGTCGCGGCGAGTGCGAGGCTGACCAGGCTCAAGGCGATGCGCTGGCGGGGGCTTGGCAGCGGGGCCTCCACGCTGCGGCGAACCAAGCGCGACAGCGCAAGACTCACGCCGATGGCCAGGACGGCCAGCACGCTGAGCAGGGTGCCAATCGGGTATGACTCGAGGATGTTGTTGAGGACTTCGTCCGAATAGACCAGGTAATCCACCGCGATAAAGTTGAAACGCGCGCCGAACTCATCCCAGAACAGCCACTCCGCCACGGCGGTAAACAGCATGACAAACACGCTGAAAAACATCAGGCCTTGCATCAGCCAGCGGTGCGCTCGGGTTCGCCATAGCCGTGCAGGGCAGACCAGCAGATACAACGTCAGTGGCAGGATGGCGTAAAACAGAAACGCAAGGTCGTACAGCATTCCTATGGCGAGGGTCTGCAGTGTCACACCTTGTGCCTCGTCCGTGTGCGTCAGCCATAACAGGCCGCGGGTTATCGCAAAGATGACAAACCAAAGGCAGGAGAGCAGGGCGATAAAACGAACGGGCGCGCAGCGCAATATGTGCATGTGACATTCCTTTGTTGTTCCTTCTTTCCTCAACCCACCCCAACGAGGGGATGAACGCGTTGGACGATCCGAAGGCAGCGAGGGTAGTCCAGGCCTTTTGACCTTGATGGTATCTGGCGTGGACGGCCGCGGTGAGCGGCGAAGGCGCGCATAGTGACACTTACGTGCGAGCGCTGGCGTGCCCGGAAATATTTCGTATTAGTTACGTGACCCAGACTTAATCAGGCGGTTTGTTTAAAACCTTTATTGCACCGTCGCGATGAGAAAGTGTGTGAAAAAAAAGTTAACCGTAGGTGAAAAATGCGTCGAAAGAGCGGCCGTGGTTTTAAACGTGCGGGTGCCTTGTGGGCGTTTATCGCGATGTTGAGCGCAACGTGGGCCAATTAACGAAACCATGACATAACGCCCCCGATAATGTGCGCCGACTAGCAGTAGTGCGAGCGACGGCACGGATATGTACGAAAACTGATGGATATCAAACACAGCCTCAAGCAACGAATCGTGATTGTCTTTGCCCTGATGAGCGCATTAGTGGCGGGCGTATTTGCGCTCGGCATTATTGCCACCGTACACATTGTCGAGACGCGACTGACCACCATCAGCCTGGGCGGCAACCTGCATCGTTTGCTGACGCAGGACCGTATCGAGGATTGGCGTCATCGTCCGGATAAAGACGAGTTGTTCTATGCCGAAGACGGGATTGGTGACGTGGCGATGAGCGATGATCTGAAAGACTTGAAGCCGGGCTTTCAGGAATTCTTTCGTGGCAAGAAAGCCTATTACGCCATGGTCGAATCGGTCGGTGAGCGACGCTACGTTTTGCTCCGCGACCAGCGCAAATTCGAGAAGCGCGAACGCATTCTGTTCGCGGTGGTGCTGGTGGGGTTCATCCTCAGTGTCATGCTCGCGGTGCTGCTCGGACGCCTGCTCGCTTCGCGGGTCATGGCGCCGGTGTCGCGGCTGGCCGGACAGGTCCGGCACCGGGATCAACTCCTCGAACTGGCACCGACCCTGGCGGACGATTACGCCCGGGACGAAGTGGGCGCGCTGGCGAAATCCTTTGACGAAACGCTCGGCCGGCTGCGCGCCGCGCTGGGCCGGGAAAAACTGTTCACCAGCGACGTCAGTCATGAATTACGCACGCCGCTGATGGTGCTCGCCACCTCCTGCGAGCTGTTGCTGGAATACCCCGGCCTTGATGACCGTTCGCGCACGCAGGTGCAGCGCATCAGCAAGGCGACTTCAGGCATGAATCAGTTGGTCGAGACATTCCTGCTGCTGGCACGTACCGAAGGCAAGCGCGCACCCGAAGGGCAGCGTTCAAGCGTTCCCCGGATGGCCGAAGAGTTGATCGAGGTCTGGCGCCAACCCATTGAGGAAAAGGGACTGGAGTTGATCTATGTTGACGCGTCGCAGGGCGCTGAGTGTGGTCAGTACAATGCACCGCTGCTGCGCTCCGTCATGGGTAACCTGCTGCGCAACGCCTGGCATTACACCGATCACGGCTTCATTCGCCTGACCTTGACCGATCAGGGTTTCAGCGTCGAGGACAGCGGTATCGGTATTCCGCAAGAGAAGCAGCAGGCAATGTTTCAACCCTTTGTGCGGGGTGATGAGCAGCGTGGGGAAGGGCTGGGATTGGGTTTGTCACTGGTCCAGCGGATATGCGTCAATCAGCACTGGACCGTGACTTTGACCAGCCGGGAGCCGGCCGGGTGTTGCTTTACCGTTGCGCTGGGGACGCCACGGTCGTTGCCGGTGTAGCGTTCAGCGTTCGCTCTGGCTGCAACGCCACCGACGGATCCAGCCGGGCCCGGCCATAGAACACCATGGCCGTGAAGAACATCGAGAACCATACGATGATGCCTGCCCATGGCGTGTGCGACATGAAGTGCCAGCCCTGAAACACCCGCGTTGTTCCGTAAACGGTCCCCAGGATCAGCGAGAACGCCAGCACTTTGCGGGCATGGCGCCAGCGGTAACGGCGTGCAACGAAGAACAACGCCATCATCGTGAAGCCACCCGAGGCATGGCCACCCGGCCAGCAGCGACCTTTACCGGCGTCGTGCAGCAGGTTGAAGTTCTCGTACCACTCTTTCTGCTGCTCGGTCCCGCCATACAAGGTGGTTTCCACTGGACAGTAGATGCTGGTGTGGCTTTTGAAATAGTGGATCGCGCCCGTCGTGATCGAGAACGACAACACCACGAATAACAGGTCGCGACGGTGGCGGGTGAGAAAACGCAACGCGGGCGCGATGCGGACCTTCTCCAGCCAGGCCATCATCCGGGCGTGCTTCTCTGCCCTGAAACGCGGCCACAGAAACGAAAGAAGCGCTCCGATGATGGCCGCTTCGCCCGTCCAGTTCGGGATGATCCTGGCCCACTTGTGAGTAATGGTCTCGAACAGTTTGCTGTGCTGCAATGGGAAAGCGTGCGTGCTGGTGTTGTATATCCAGTCGCTGAACCTGACGTCGAGCCCTGTCAGATCGAAACTGACAAACAGCACCAGCGCGAGGATCAGGGGAATACCCACATGATTGAAGTAGAAGCGGTTTCTGCTGTTTTGCACGGTCACAGGTTCCGATGGGCTGTTGGACGAGAGAGTAGGGCTCGGCGATTCAAGAGCGCTTGGCAAGGACCTTTCCCCAGTCTTGTGCGTCGATAAACCCCAGCACGCGGGCTGCGTGTGTATCAGGATCAATGGAGACGATCAGCGATGAGCCATACCCGATGGACGACGGGGCTGGAGTGTTCAGGGATTGCTCGAGCGCAGCGACGCATTCGCTGTGGGTCACAAGCACCATGTTGCGATGATCGAGTTTGTGCTTCAGCACGTCCTCCAGCAACGTTTTGCGGCAATTGATCAACCAGTCCTCGCCCGTGCTCGTGCGGTTGAATGCGTAGGCCGAGGTTTGTTCGGTGCGTCGCAATGGACTGTTGTAAACGTCGACCTGGTTGAATCCCAGGTTCTTGAACGCCAGGCCGACCTGCTGCGCCATCTGCCGGCCTTTGACGGTAATGCCGTCGCTCTTGTCCAGGCAGGGATTCGAGGAATGGTCGCAACGCTCAGCGTGGCGCATAAGCACCACCAGATCACCCCTGTCCCACAACGAGAAGAGACTGGCTTTGCGCGCATGATTTCCCTCGGCCAGGTCAGCAATCGGGGCCGGGCGCAGCGCAACGGCGCAGATGGCCGTCATGAGCACAATACCCAGCGCCAACAGACCCACGCGTGCGGATTTTCCCAGCGCGTGATAACGCGCGTTCAGTTCATCCAGAGCGTGGCTTACGTTCGAGTTCATCATGGGATCTTTTGCCGATAAAGCGTGAATGACGGGGCACATCGAATCGTCGGTGGGTACGTTACGACTACCCACCCTGCGGCACGCGCCGAGACATCGATGAATTCTGGTCGCGAGGGTAAGGGGACGGGAGTCAACAGCGAGTGAAGTGCATGTGAAAACTGCTTTCACATTTGTATGAGTGGTTCATGTCAATGTGGGCGGATACAGGTGTCGTTCAGTGCGGCTCATCAATAATGGCGGGCAGGTGATGTTCCCCTTCAGTGAAACGGGTGGCGGGCGGAACATTGCACTCGCGCGGAATCTTTACTCACGGTTTATATCTTCGCAATTGATCTGGACTGACGTTCACAAACTTGTTCGGGAATGAGGCAGCTAGTGTTCAGCGTGATATCGGGGCGCGTAACCCACGTGAAAAACCGCAGTGTCTATGTCGTATTTGTTTTGTGCGGGTTACTGTTGTTTTTTGCCCTGGGCAACCATCAGTTGCAGGACTCCACCGAGCCGAGAGTCGCCGGTATTGCGATGGAAATGCACCTGAGTGACAACTGGGTCACACCGACATTGAACGGTGAACCGTTTCTGGAAAAACCTCCCCTGAGCGTGTGGCTTGATGCCGGTGCCATCCGATTGTTCGGCGCAACGCCATTTGCCGTACGCCTGGCATCGGCGGGCGCAGGTCTGCTGACCCTGTTTTTGTTGTACTCGATGCTGTGCCGAATGGGGCGTCCACGCTATGTCGCGTTAGGCGCGATGCTGTTGTTGGTGACGACGGCGACGTTCTGGGGCAATGCGCGTCAGGTGGGCGAGGACGCCTTATTGACGTTGGGGGTGACGATGGCGCTATTGGCGTTTTTCAACACGTTCCTTCAACGCAACCGGTCTACCGTCCCCCTTGGTGACTGGCTGCTCTTTAGCCTGGGGATCGTCATCGCGACATTGAGCAAAGGCGTGCTGGGTCTGGCGATGCCCGGTGTGGTCATCTTCGCCTATCTGAGCCTTGAGAGCGGGCTGGAAGGCCGCCTGGTTCTGCGGCACTGGATTTATCCGCTGTCGTTCACACTGCTGGCGCTTGTGCCGTTGGCGGTGTGGTTGTGGCTGTTGTACGGACAAGGGGGAACCGAATCGCTGAAGGCCGTGTTGTGGACCAACAGTGTCGGACGCTTCGACGGCTCGTTCTCGGACGCCGGCCACTACGAACCCTTTTACTACTATCTGGGCAAACTGCCCCAGGCGTTCCTTCCCTGGAACCTGCTGGTGTATCTGGGGCTGTGGCATTTCAGGAAACAGTGGCGAGGCAATCGCTACGTCTTGTTCTTCAGCGTCTGGCTGATCGCTCAGTTTCTGCTGCTGACGCTGGCCTCCAGCAAACGGATGGTTTATCTGATGTCGCTGACGCCGGCTGCGGCGGTGATCGCCGTGGAGTACCTCGCGATGTGGCACGAACGCTTGCGTCATCGTGCGGACACTTCAGTCCGGGTTCGCCGTTGGTTGCAGCATCGTCGAGGCTGGGTGACGGGCATTGTGGCGGTGGTTTGCGTTGCATATTTGAGTGATGCGTATTGGTGGGCGCCGCGTGCCGACGTGAAGCTGTCATTTTTGCCACTCGCTGAGCGTGTTCGGACCTTGCAGGCGCAAGGCAGGCATGTGGTGCTTTTTCAACCCAGCGAGCGGCTGGCAGGGGCCAGCGTGTTCTACAGTGAGAGTTTGCTCGACACGGTGCTGGACGAAGATGTTTTGCAGGGCGTGCTCAAGGGGGATGCGCACACGGTAGCGATCATGGAAAAGACCGAGGCGCCTCGGCTGCCCTTGAAGATCGTCGACCGCATCACCGTCGGCGGCCGCGTCTATTATTTCGTCAGCCGCTGAACGCTCAGCGGCCGGGCAAGAGGAGTTTGTGTTGACATTGATCGCGTCTGAATTTTTATCGGGTGTCACGCCGGCGCGCGCCAGACGGCAGGCCTGGAGCGCGGCCGGGCTGGCCTTCCTGCTATTTGTTGCCGCCAGCTGGCACCTGAGCATCGTGGGGTTCGACTCACGTTTCGTGCTCTTCGCCCAGGAAATGCTGCGCCATGGACCGGGCTTTTTTCCCACCACGTATGGCGAGCCTTATCCGGACTATTCGGCGTTTTCGACCTGGCTGATTTATCTTTTCTCTTTACCGCTCGGGGAAGTCACGAGTTTGACGGCGTGGCTGCCCACCTGCATGGCTTCGGCGATCATGGTGGGATTGATGTATCGCCTGTTGGCGCCCTATTCGCGACGCTGGGCGTGGTTGAGCATTGCGTTTCTGTTGCTCACCAACACGTTCATTACCGAAACCCGGGCGGTGTCCCTGGACCAGATGCTCGCGACCGTGTCGTTCTTTGTGTTCTACCTGGCCTATGCGAGTGATCATTTCGGCTCAGCGCGACGGCTGTGGGCGGTGTTCGCGCTGCTGGTGCTGGGGTTCGCGATTCGGGGCCCGATCGGCGTGGTCGTGCCGGCCGGCGTGATGTGCAGTTACTACGTGTTGAACCAGCAATGGCGCCGTTTATGGTCGTTCGGGTTGTCTGCGCTGGCGCTGTTGGCGGCGTGCATGCTGATTCTGTTGCTGTTGGCGCGGCTCAGTGGCGGCGAAGCATTGCTGTCCGAGGTGCTGCGCATGCAGATCACCTCGCGGATGGATGGCAGTGAAGGCAGCAGTCCGTTGCTTTGGTATTTCGGCAGTTCGCTTGGCAACTACGCCTTAGCGTACCCCATGGCGCTGGTGGTGTTGGCGGTGGTGGGCGTCACCGGCCGGCGGCCGACCAGTGCTGCCTTGCACCTGTTGTATTTCGCTGCTTTCGCCGGTCTGGTGGTGATGGTGGGACTGTCCGTGCCGCAGGCGAAAAAGGCCCGTTACATCCTGCCGATGCTGCCGATGGCAGCGATCATCGCGGCCTATCCGTTTCAGGTGCGCACTGGGCGCGTCTTCTGGTGGCTTCGGGGGATGACGCTGACGGTGTGCTGTTTCATTCCTGGGGCGCTGGTTGCCGGGTTGCTCGCTGTGCGCCCGCGTTTTCCGGAGGCGCTGAGCGATATCGGCCCCGTTCTGGTGACGCTGGGCCTGTTGCAGTTGATCGCGTTGCCTTTATTGATGCGCCCGCGTTTGCGGTTGTACGGGCTGCCGGCGTGTGCGGTGCTGGCGGCCTGGATCAGCTACATCGGTATTTTTGAGAAAGCGGAGCGCACGCTGTACGACACCCGACACTTCACCCAGGCGGTCCGCCAGGTCACACAAGCCGACAAGGCGCTGCTGGTGCTGCATTCGATGGGCAAAGACGCCAAGGCCATCAAGTTCATGGTCAACGTCGATCAGGACCTGATGCCGCAGTTCACCGAAACCCCGGAACAGCTGAGCGCGGTGCAGGGGCCGGCGGATGTGGTGATGAGCAACAACGATTTTCAACGGTTACAAGGCACCCCGTTGGGCGCATTGCCGGTATTGCTCAGCGGCCGGTTTGACAAGGAAGAGTACGTGCTGCTTCGGTTACCGGCGCCGTGACAGCGCGGACATAAAAAAGCGCGGCCTGGATGACCAGACCGCGCAGTCCCAAGTTTACACCGCGTGGTGGTTAGCCAGCAGCTCGTAAGGCGCCCACAGCTGTTGCGGGATGGGCAGGTTGCAGGAGTCGCCCCGGCCAATCGGAAAGTACTGGAAGCCGCGCTTACCCAGACGCTCGGTGTCGTACAGGTTGCGGCCGTCGAAGATGACCGGTGACTTGAGTCGCTGCTGAATCAAGTCGAAGTCCGGTGCCTTGAACTGCTGCCATTCGGTGCAGACGATCAGCGCGTCGGCCCCCAACAACACCGATTCCGGTGTGCCCATCAGGATCAGATTGGGTTGCTCGCCATACAAACGCTGGGTTTCCTGCATGGCTTCCGGATCGTAGGCGCGAACGGTCGCACCTGCGGCCCACAGCGATTCCATCAGCACACGGCTTGGTGCATCGCGCATGTCGTCGGTGTTCGGTTTGAAGGCCAATCCCCACAGCGCGAAGATCTTGCCCTTGAGGTCACCTTTGTAAAACGCGTTGATGCGGTCGAACAACTTGTTCTTTTGGCGCTCGTTGATGTCTTCGACCACATTCAGCAGATCGTTCGAACAACCGGCTTCACGTGCGCTGTGAATCAACGCGCGAATGTCTTTGCCGAAGCACGAGCCGCCGTAGCCACAGCCTGGATAGATGAAGTCATACCCGATCCGTGAGTCGGCACCGATGCCAAGCCGCACGGACTCGACGTCCGCACCCAAGTGTTCGGCCAGCTCGGCAATCTGGTTGATGAAGCTGATCTTGGTTGCCAGCATGCAGTTGGCGGCGTATTTCGTCAGTTCCGCGCTGCGCAGGTCCATGAACATGATGCGTTCGTGGTTGCGGTTGAACGGCGCGTAGAGTTCGCGCATGACGGGGAACACATCCGGGTTGCCACAGCCGATGACGATGCGGTCCGGGCGGCGGCAGTCTTTGACCGCCGAGCCTTCCTTGAGGAATTCGGGGTTGGACACGATATCGAATTTCAACAGGCGGGCCGACTGGCGCAGGCTCTGCTCGATGTGGCTGCGCAAGGCATCACCACTGCCCACGGGCACCGTCGACTTTTCGACAATGATCACCGGGGTCTCGCGGTGCCGGGCGATGGCGTCGCCGACTGCGAAGAAGGCGGTAAGGTCAGCGGAGCCATCAGGTCGGGAGGGCGTGCCCACGGCAATGAACAGCACTTCTCCGTGCTCCACCGTGCGTTTTTCATCGGTGGTGAAGTGCAAGCGCCCGGCCTCGAGGTTCTCCCGAACCAGGTTTTCAAGGCCGGGCTCGTAGATGGTCACATGGCCCTTGCTCAGTTGCTCGACCTTGGCCGGGTCAATGTCCATGCACACCACGTCGTGGCCAACCTCAGCCAACACCGTCGCCTGCACCAGACCCACATAACCGCTACCGAAGACGCTGATTTTCATCGGGAAAGCTCCTTGTCACTATTATTGCCGTTGTCGCAGCTACGCCGGAAATTGATCGTCACTACGCCGAGCACGATCAGGGTCACACCCACCGTTCGAGGAACGGTGAGCGTCTCGTTGAAAAAGGGGAGGAGGGCCGCCAGAACGTACACCGCGGCGTAACTGATGCTGAGCAGCGAATAGGCGCGGCTCAGGGGCACATCACGCAATGCGCCTAGCCAGCACAGCATCGACAGCGCGTACGCCGCGATCGCTGCCGTCACCACGCTGAGCGCGACCGGGTCGACGTTGCCGCTTTGTAGGTCTGCCAGCCACTGGGCGGGTTCTGGCAGCCGCTGCATGCTCCAGCGCATGCCCAACTGTGCCGCGCTGACCAGCACGACGCTGCCCATGGCCAGGCCCAGGCCGCGGCGCGCGCTCATGCTTGACGCCCCAGCAAGACCACACCGATCAGGATGAGCGCCACGCCGAACCAGTGGCGACCGTCAACGGATTCCTTGAACAGGTAGCGTCCAGTCAGGGTGATCAGCACGAAATTCAGCGCCAGCATTGGGTAAGCAACGCCCACGTCAACGCGCTGCAGCACCAGCAGCCAGAGCAACAGGCCTGCGCCCAGACACGCCAGTGCCAGCCATAACCAGCCGCTTCGCAGTGCCTTGCCAACGCCGGGGAACCTGTGCCCCCAACGCTCGACGGTCAGCTTCTGCGCAATCTGTCCCATGCACGTCAGCAGGCAGGCACACAGCAAGAGGCCGAACGTCATGACGGCGTCCTGTCGAAGATCATGATCGTGAGATTGCCTTCTTCATAACGCTTGCCGTCCTGCGGCAGCAGGCTGAATTCGTAGGCGTCATCGACCGCGTTGCCGCGCATCACCACCGCGACCGCACCTTCCCGACGCGCCTTGGTCATCCACGCCTGAACCTGTTTCCAGTCGATCTCTCTGGGCGTCGGTTGTGGGTACGCGAGCCCGTACTCGAGCTCCCCGCGGGTGTCGTAAAACACCACATCGTTGCGCTTGAGACGCCAGGAAAGCGCGGCCGCGGCGCCCAGGTCGTTACTGAGCAGGTGGGTGGCAGCGTCCAGTTCATCAAAGTGGCGCACCACGAACTGATCCGGGGTCTTGTTGAATACAATGCTGTTGGGCAGCGCCGCCGGGATCAGCGCGATGGTCAACCAGCTACCCAAGGCTGGCATCAGCCAGAAACGCAGGGGCCTGGCGCCCTGTAGCGCATTGGTCGCGATCCAGCCCAGCAACACGACAATCGCCAGTGTCAGGTGCTGAGGCTCCTGCTGATACATCGACTTCTTGAACTGGATGAACAACAGCGCAGCCAGCGCAATCACGCCAAAGGCGCTGTTGAACAGGCCGTTGATGCGCAACGCGGTGGTCTTCCCGGCGTTCAGGGTTTCGACAAGTGCATGACCCATCAGCAGGGCCAGTGGCATCAGGCACGGCAAAATGTAGGTCGGCAGCTTGCCTTTGCTCAGGCTCAAAAAGGCCAGCGGCAGGATCAGCCACATCAGCAGAAAACCGCTGTGGCTCAGGCGTCGTTGCTCCCAGGCCTGCTTGAGCGTGCCGGGCAACAACAAGGCCCAAGGTACGCACGCGGCAACCAGCAGCGGCAAGTAGTACCACCACGGCTCGGCGTGCTGAGCGTCTTCGCCGGCAAAACGACGGATGTGTTCGTGCCAAAAGAAGAACCGCCAGTAGTCAGGCTCACGGCCATGCACCGCCAGGACCCACGGCAGGCACACCAGCACGGCGACGACGATGGCCAGCGGACCGAAGGTGAGCAGCTCGCGCAGGCGTCGCTGCCAGACCATGTAGGGCAGGGCGACCACCACGGGCAAGGCCCAGGCCAGAAACCCCTTGGTCATGAAACCCATGCCGCAGGCAAAGCCGAGCAGCGCCCAACACAACAAACGCTGGCGTCCAACGCTGTGGATGGCGAACCAAAACGCCACCAACGTCAGGTTCACCCAGAGTGTGAATTGCGGGTCAAGATTGGCATAGCCCGATTGCCCGGCCACCAGGAAGAAGCTCATGAACAGGAGCGCGCAGGCGAAACTTTTGCGCGGGTCTGCCCAGATGCGCCCCGCGATCAGCCAGGTCAACAGCACGCTCAGGCCGGTGGTCAACGCGGAGGCGAAACGCACGCCGAACAGGTTCTCGCCGAACACCGCCTGCGCCGCCGCAATCAGCCAATAGCCCGCAGCGGGTTTTTCGAAATAGCGCAGCCCCATGAAATGCGGCGCGGCCCAATTGCCGCTGTGCAGCATTTCCTGGCTGATCTGGGCGTAGCGGGTTTCATCGGGAATCCACAGGCCGTGAGTGCCCAACGGCAACAGATAGGCAAGCAGGAATGCCGCGACCAGCAACGCGATGTTCTGATGGCGGCTCATGGTTGCTGCACTCCCAGCCAGCCTTCACGCCCGTCCAGCGCGCCGCGCACCAGATGGCCTTGAGGGAGTGTCTTGAGGTTGTCAGGCAGCAGGTTTCCCAGTGGCTGAAACTGTATGCCCTGGTTTCTCGCCTGGATCAGCAAATGACGGAAATGCTCGGCCATGACAATGCCTTCCACTTCCGCGTGCACGGTGTAGACGTTCAGCTTCGAAGGGCTGAACTGGCGCAGCAGGTAAGTATTGAAAGCGCCGGCATCGAGCTGAGGACCAACGACTTCGTCGAACGTGGGCAGGTCCACCGGAATCTGAGGCGTGCCGGGCTTACCGTCCGCGAGCAACGGACGGAATAAACCTTGCCCTCGGCAATCGCTGTTGTAGCGAAAGCCAAAGCCTTGTTTGGCTTGCACCACACGTTCATCCGCACGCCACCCGGCGGCGGCTGAACAGGTCACGGCATTGCCGAGGATGTCGCTGAGGCAATCCACGCCACGGGCGATCTGGGCCGTCAACTGGTGCTGCGTCCAGGTGCCCGCATGCGCCTGCCAGCCATGGTGATCCCACGCGTGCAGGCCGACTTCATGACCCGCGTCCTGGGCGCGACGCATCAAGGGGCCCAGGTCGCGACCGATGGGTTTGCCAGGCCAGGCGGTGCCGGCCAGCAAGATGTCCCATCCGTACAGACTGGCGGCTTTGGACCGCAGCATTTTCCAGAAAAACTGCGGTCTTGCCAGGCGCCACAGATGACGGCCCATGTTGTCCGGGCCGACGCTGAAAAAGAACGTGGCCTTGATCTGTGCTTCGTCCAGCAGGTCGAGCAGTCGCGGCACGCCGTCCCGCGTGCCGCGATAGGTATCGACGTCAATGCGCAAGCCTGCCTGCATCAGTTCGCTTCCGCTTTTTCAGCCATGGCTTCGCGCAGGAAGAAATCCAGGGTCTTGCCGATGGTCTCACGCAGCTCGATGGTCGGCTGCCAGTCGATCAGGCGACGCGCGTTGTCGATGCTTGGCTTGCGGTGGCTGACGTCCTGATAGCCCTTGCCGTAGAAGGATTGACTTTCTACTTCGCGGAAACCGGCAAACGGCGGGAAGTTGTCACGCAGCGGGTGCGCTTCAAACTGACGCAGCAGCTCTTCACCCAGTTGGCGAATGCTGGCCTCGTTGTCCGGGTTGCCGATGTTGATGATCTGACCGTTGCAGCGGTCATCGCGGTTTTCGATGATGCGTGCCAAGGCTTCGATGCCGTCAACCACGTCGGTGAAGCAGCGTTTTTGCGCGCCGCCGTCTACCAGACGGATCGGTGTGCCTTCCACCAGGTGCAAGATCAGTTGCGTGATCGCGCGCGAGCTGCCGATGCGAGCGGAGTCCAGTCGGTCCAGGCGCGGGCCCATCCAGTTGAACGGACGGAACAGGGTGAATTGCAGACCTTTTTGCCCGTAGGCCCAGATCACTCGGTCCAGCAACTGCTTGGACACGGAGTAAATCCAGCGCTGTTTGTTGATCGGGCCGACGACCAGGTTGGAGGTGTCCTCGTCGAAGTTCGCGTCCTGGCACATGCCATAGACTTCCGAGGTCGACGGGAAGATCACGCGCTTGTTGTACTTGACGCAGTAGCGAACGATTTTCAGGTTTTCTTCAAAGTCCAGCTCGAACACACGCAACGGGTTGCGGGTGTATTCGATCGGGGTGGCGATTGCCACAAGCGGCAGCACCACGTCGCATTTCTTGATGTGGTATTCGATCCATTCGGTGTGGATGCTGATGTCGCCTTCGATGAAGTGGAAATTCGAATGGCTGCGCAGGCGCTCGATGGCATCGGAGCCTATGTCCATGCCGTAGACCTCGTAGCGATCATCTTTGAGCAGCCGCTCCGACAGGTGATTGCCGATGAAACCGTTCACGCCGAGGATCAGCACGCGGGTACGCTTCAACTGACGCCGCTTCTGGCCGCCGACCAGTCGCGAACCTTCTACCAGACCGAACTCACGGGCCAGTTGCGCGCCGCTCAGATAGAGTCCGTCATCGCCGCGCTGCCCGGCAGTGATCAGCAGGGAGTCCTCGCCACAGGCAATGCGCAGCGGTTCACAGCTGATGACCGTGCCCGGCGCCTGGCCGTCGTTGCCGGATTGTACCTTGGCGCTCCAGACGATCATCTTGTGTTCACCCACCAGGCAGAATGCGCCTGGGTAGGGTTGGGTGACAGCACGCGTCAAGTTGTACAGGTGCGATGCGGGTTGCTGCCAGTCGATCAAACCATCGGCCGGGGTACGGCGGCCAAAACAGGTGGCCTTGGATTCATCCTGTTCGGTGCCTGGTAACTGTCCCTTGCCCAGCAACGGCAGGGTTTCGGACAGCAGGTCGGCAGCGCTGGCGCGCAGCTTGGCGTGCAGGGTCAGGGCAGTGTCGGTGGCGCTGATGCTCACACGCTGCTGAGCCACGATGGCGCCGGCGTCGGCGCGTTTGACCATGCGGTGCAGGGTCACACCGGTTTCGGTCTCGCCGTTGACCAGCACCCAATTGGCCGGCGCACGGCCACGGTAGCGAGGCAGCAACGAACCGTGCAGGTTGAAGCCGCCGTTTTTCGCGCATGCCAACAGGGTTTCGCTGAGCAGATGGCGGTAGTAGAACGAGAAAATAAAGTCAGGTGCCAGCTTGCCGACGCGTTCGATCCACAGCGGGTGATTCGCGTCTTCAGGGGCATGAACGGGAATGTTGTGCTGCGCACACAGTTGTGCGACCGAGCCGAAGAAGGTCTTTTCCTTGGGGTCGTCGGCGTGGGTGAACACCGCCGAAATCTCATAGCCAGCGTTGAGGAGGGCTTCAATACCGACACAACCGATATCGTGATAAGCAAAAACAACAGCTTTGAGGCTCATGGTGCGACCTTATTCAAAATGGGAGCAGGGGCATCGACTTTCTGGGGGGCGGAAACGGGTTGGCTGCGCACGACCTTCTCGATGAAAAAACGTGGACGGGCGCGTACATCGCTGTACATGCGGCCCAGGTATTCGCCGAGCAGGCCCATGCCGATGAACTGTCCGCCGGTAAAGACAAACAGCACGGCAAACAGGACGAAGGTGCCGTGTCCCGCCCAGGGCGCGCCGAAGATCAGGCGCAGTACGATCAGCAGCGTTGCGAAGAGCACGCCGAGAAAGGCCATGCTGAAACCGATGATGCTCAACAGCCGCAACGGCGTCGTGGTCATGCAGGTGACCAGGTCGAACATCAAATTGATTAGCTTCATTGCGCTGTATTTGGATTCCCCATGCTCGCGCTCAGCATGCATCACCTGTACTTCAGTGGTGTGACGGGCAAAACTGTTCGCCAGAATCGGGATGAAGGTGCTGCGTTCCCGGCAGGCGAGCATCGCGTCAACGATGCTGCGCCGGTAGGCGCGCAGCATGCAGCCATAGTCGGTCATGGCCACGCCGGTGGAGCGCTGCACGGCCAAATTGATGAGTTTTGAAGGCCAGCGTCGCAACGCAGAATCCTGCCGATTGCCACGCACCGTGCCGATCACGTCGTAACCCTGCTCGGCCAGCGTCACCAGTCGAGGGATTTCTTCGGGCGGGTTCTGCAGGTCGGCATCCAGGGTGATCACCAGGTCGCCTTTGCATTGTTCGAAGCCGGCCATGATCGCGGCGTGCTGGCCATAGTTGCGGTTGAGGATGACCGCGACCACCGGGCTGCCTTCACGCTGGCTGGCCTCGAGCAGGATCTCGGCGGACTCGTCGCGGCTGCCGTCGTCAACCAGAATGATTTCGCAGGGCTGGCTCACCTGCGCGCAGGCCGCTTCGGTGCGACGCAGCAGTTCCGGCAGGCTTTGTTCCTCGTTGTAGACCGGGATGACGATCGACACGCGGTGGATGGGGTACGGTTTCACGAGCGGACTTCCACAATGGATTCAATGGCGCTGACGACGCGGTCGACATCGGCAAGGGTCATGTCAGGGAACAAGGGGATGGAACACAGCCGCGACGAGTTCCATTCGGTCTCGGGCAAGCGCACGTCCGGGAACCGTTGGCGGTAGTAGCTGTGCAGGTGGGTTGCAATGAAGTGAATGCCGCTGCCGATGTTTTGCGCCTGCAGGGCTTTCATGAACGCATCCCGATCCAGGCCGCAGCGCTCTGCGTCGATGCGCAGAATGAACAGATGCCAGGCGTGGTGCTGGTCGTAGCGCGGATGCGCCAAGGGTTGTACGGGGGTGCCTGCCAGACGTTCCAGATAATGACTCGCCAGTTCAGCGCGACGCGCATTGAGCGCGTCCAGGCGCTCAAGCTGGACCAGGGCAATGGCGGCGTTGATGTCCGCAAGGTTGTATTTGAACCCCGGTTCGATCACCTCGGCCTGCGGTTTTCGCCCGTGGGTCAGGCGGTCATAGGCATCGACGCCCAGCCCGTGGAATTTCAGGCGGCGAACACGATCTGTCAGCTCGGGATCGTCGCTGATAAACATCGCGCCTTCGGCGCAGGTCATGTTCTTGATCGCATGAAAGGAAAAGATGGCGGTGCCAGAGGCGCCGACCGGACGACCTTTGTAATGAGTGCCTGCGGCGTGGGCGGCGTCCTCGATCACCGCGATTCCATGGCGTTTGGCCAAGGCATACAAGGGGTCGAGATCAAACGCGGCACCGGCGTAATGCACAGGAATGATGGCCTTGGTGCGCGGGGTGATGGCGCGCTCGATCATCGCGGCGTCGGTCATCAGCGTGTCGCGGTCTATATCGACGAACACCGGGGTCGCGCCCAGCAGGCAGATCATGTTGGCGGTGGAGACCCAGGTCTGCGAGGGCGTGATGACTTCATCGCCCGGACCGATGCCCAACGCGAGCAGGGTGATGTGCATGGCACCCGTGGCTGAAGAAATCGCCACGGCCTGCTGCGCGCCGCAGCGCTCGGCGAATTGCTGTTCCAGGCGCTGGCATTCCGGGCCTGTGGTAATCCACCCTGAGCGCAGAACACGGGTGGCGGCTGCCACTTCCTCGTCGCCCATGCTTGGGCGGGAAAAAGGAAGAAAATCCAGACTCATGTAGACCCTCCAGCACGTGTGACGATAGTGACGTCGTTGTCGGGGCGCGCAAGCGAACACGCGAGCCGCCTGTAGCGAAGACGCTCGTTATTTAGATGATGTCGGCCGCATGGGCGTGCAGATAAAACGGGTGCTAGCAGTGCCCGATCCTTGGTGTGATGCATTGACTGCCCTGTTAAAGAAAAGCAAGTTTTCGCACTTTCGTTATTGGAATAATAGAACGTTATTTATGAAAATTCCGTTGAAAGCGTGTTGTTGTTTCATCTGTGTGGACTGAGATGAAGTCGCTTTCAATTTTCTGTGAGGGTGAAATCAAAAAGTCACGAATGTCGTCTATTCTTAGCCGCTTTTTTTACAGGCGCCCCGTGCTGCAAGGGTTTCAGACTCACCGTTTTATGGGGCCTTGAGTCGAGCGTACGCTCCTGAAGCTGAACAGAAACTGAAACGCCGCACGGTGACAACCCATGGGTCTTGGCATATCAAGATTGGATGACAATGCATCGTAAGAGAGGCGGAACAGTATTAAGCAGCGGAACGGGGCGGGGAGCGCAGAGAGGGGCAATCGCAGTAGTCGTTATAAGTCGTCCGGCCGGCCAGTGGACATAGGCCGGACATGTGCATGAGTTGTTTAGGATCCGTTTATAACAGGACGCTTCGTTTAAAAGGAAAAGCGGGTCATTCCGGAATAACAGCGATGACGTCTATTTCCATTAACCACTGAGGTTGCCCCAATGCGGAGACCACCAGGCCGGTAGAGATCGGAAATACGCCCTTGAGCCATTTCCCCACCTCGCGGTACACCTCTTCGCGGTAGCGCGGGTCGATCAGGTAAACGGTGATTTTCACGATGTCCTGCAGCTGGCTGCCAGCTTCCTCCAGCAGTTGCTTGACGTTTTTCATCGCTTGCTCGGCTTGCGCGCGGGCGTCGCCCAGACCAATGAGGTTGCCATCGAAATCCGTGCCCAGTTGGCCACGGACGTACACCGTGTTACCGGCGCGTACTGCCTGACACAGATCGTTGTCCAGCGACTGATTGGGGTAGGTGTCCTTGGTGTTGAACATTCTGATGCGGGTGTGGGTCGGCATGGTTTCTAACCTGATGAGCGTGGACCGGGGGCCATCCCTGGCCGGGATTTTTGCGAAAGCGCATGAGCGTTACAGCGGCGGCGCGTCGAAGTAATCAGCGCGCACGGCAGCGCCAATCAGGTTGACGATCAAGCGCCCTGCGGTGATGGAGCTGATGTTGTTGACGTCGATCGACGGGGTGATTTCGACGATGTCCATGCCGACCACCTTGCCTTTGTTGACCAGCCCGTGGATCAACTTGCGGATCTGCACGTAGGTAATCCCCCCCAGCGCCGGACCTGCAACGCCGGGCATGATCGAAGGGTCAAGCCCGTCGGCGTCGATGGTCAGGTAATAGTTGCCGCCCTCTGGAATCCGGTCGAGCACCGACTGCATGCCGTTGTCGTGGACGTCATAGGCCGTGATCAGGTGTGCGCCGTAGTCGACGGCCGCCTGGAAGTCCGTAGGACGTCCGCTGCCCTGCGCGCGCAGGCCGATCTGGAAGATTTCGCCAATGTGGTCCATTTCCGACGCTCGGCGGATCGGGCTGGAAAGGCCGTCGCGCACGCCGTTGATTTCTTCTCGCCAGTCCAGGTGCGCGTCGATATGAATCAGGGTGATCGGCCCCCGTCCTTCATAAGCGCGCAGGACCGGGATCGGGATGCTGTGATCGCCGCCCAGAATCACTGGCATGGCACCCGCATCGAGGATCTTGCGCACGGCTTGTTCGGCTCTCAGGCTGGTGCTGTTCAGGTCGGACGGATCGGCGGGCACATTGCCGCAGTCCACCACCTTCAGCGCGCGGTTGTCGTAGATCGGGCCGCCCACGTCGAAGTCGTAGTGGTGCAAGGCACGGCAGATACGGTCGCTCATCGCGCGAATGGCGTCAGGCGCCTTGCTTTGGTCGTTGCTGATGTGTTCGGCGACGTACGCCTTACCGAAGGGAATGCCCAGAATGGCGACATGGGCGTCCAGCGTGTCGAGGTCGGTGCAGATCGGCGACCACAAAAAGCTCTGGTGTTTTTTCGAAGGTGGAACGGTCAGCGGGAAATCCATGAGTGTCTCCTGAAGGGGTGAGCGATCGGTCAAGCGATCAGTGATCCAGAGAAAGAAAGCGCCGCAGCTCAACGGTCTGCGGGTTATCGAAAAGCGCCTGGGGCGGGCCGGATTCGTGGACCTGCCCCTGATGCATGAAAACCACCCGGTCACTGACGCGGCGCGCGAAGGCCATCTCATGGGTCACCATGATCAGCGTCATGCCTTCGGCGGCCAGGCCTTCCACCACGTGCAGCACTTCGCCCACCAGTTCAGGGTCCAGCGCCGAGGTGATTTCATCGCAGAGCAAAACCTGCGGGTTCATGGCCAGCGAGCGGGCGATTGCCACGCGCTGTTGCTGACCACCGGAAAGCTGGTCCGGGAAGTAATCGAAGCGCTCGCTCAGGCCGACACGCTCCAGCAGCCTGCGGGCCTGGCGTTCGGCATCGGCGTTCGCGGTTTTCTGTACCAGGCGCGGCGCGAGCATCACGCTCTGTCCGGCGGTCAGGTGCGGGAACAGGTTGAAACCCTGAAAGATCATGCCGACGTTCTGGCGCAGCTCACGCATCGCCTGGCGGTTGTCAGAGCGAATCGGCTGGCCGTCCACGGTGACCGATCCTTCTTGAAACTGTTCAAGGCCGTTGAGGCAGCGCAGCAAGGTGCTCTTGCCCGAGCCACTCTTGCCGATGATGCAGACGACTTCCTTGCGCGCGATCTGCAGGTCCACGCCTTTGAGGACTTCGTTGTCGCCGAAGCGCTTGCGCAGACCGCGAATGTCCACCAGGGCGAAGGCCCCACTGGCATCGGTGTGATTTGACGGTGTCATGAAAGAAACCCTTATCGGCGAAGTGAGTGCTCAAGGCGGCGGCTGTACAGCGACAGCGGAAAGCACAAGGTGAAGTACATGAGGGCCACCGAGCCGTAGATGAAGAACGGCTGGAACGTGGCGTTGGTGATGATTTGTCCGGCGCGGGTCATTTCGACGAAGCCGATGACCGAGGTCAGCGCAGTGGCTTTGACCACCTGCACCATGAAACCCACGGTGGGCGCGATGCCGGCCCGCAGCGCCTGCGGCAGGATGACGTAGCGCATCTGTTCGCTGAAGCTCAGAGCCAGGCTGCTGGCCGCTTCCCACTGACCGTTGTCGATGGACTCCACGCAGCCACGCCAGATCTCGCTCAGGTACGCGCTGGCATACAGGGTCAGGCAGATCGACGCGGCGACCAGTGCCGTGGTTTCGATGCCGAACATCGACAGACCGAAATACACCAGGAACAACTGCAACAGCAGCGGCGTTCCCTGGAACACTTGCACATACAGCATGATCATTCGGCGCACAAAGCGCGCGCCGGTGAGACGCAACACGACCAACAGCGCCCCCAACAGCCCTCCGCCAATAAAGGCGATCAGGGACAACCCGACGGTCCAGCGCATGGCCAGCAACAGGTTGCGGGCGATGTCCCACAGCGTGAATTCGTACATGACAGTCCTCAGCGACCAAAGATGAAATGCGGACCGACCCAATTCAGCAGGCGGCGAAGGGCGATCGACAGCAGCAGGTAAAGCCCGGCCACGACGATGTAGGTCTCGAAATTCCTGAATGAGGTACTGGCGATCTGGTTGGCCGCATAGGACAGCTCTTCGGTGGAGATCTGGCTGCACACGGCGGAGCCCAGCATGATGATGACCATCTGCCCGACGAGCGCTGGCCAGACCCGTTTGAGCGCGGGCGGCAGAATGACGCGGATGAAAATTTGCCAGCGGTCCAGCGCCAGGCTTTCTGCGGCTTCGATCTGGCCATTGGGGGTGGCTTCGATGCCGGAACGTGCGATCTCGCTAACGTAGGCCCCGAGGTTGATCACGTTTGCGAGGATGGCTGCGGTCAGTGCGGTCATTTTCAGGCCCAGCCCAGGCAACCCGAAGAAGATGAAAAACAACTGGATGATGAAAGGTGTGTTGCGGATCAACTCCACATACAGTCCGATCAGCCAGCGCGCCCAACGCGGCCCTTTGCTGCGGATCACGCCGCAGGCGATGCCCAGCGTCGTGCCAAACACCGCCGCCAGCAGGGTCAGCAATACGGTCAGCAACAGGCCATTGAGCAGTTGCGGCCACTGCGCGAATACCACCGAGAAATCCAGAGTCATGGTTCTATCGTTTCCACATTGAGCGCTTCAGGTGCCAGCAGGTGACGAACACCCGGAAGCTGTTCGAGGCGCAGCAGGTCGTCCAGCAGCCACCCTGCACGAGGCAGCGGCAACGCCCGGGTGCTGCATTGCATGAATTTGTCGTTGAGTTGCGCGGACGAGAGCGGTTGTGCCGTTGATCCAAGAGGCATGGCGCAGAAGCCTTCAACGGCGCTGCCGTTGTGGCGCACGACCTTGACCCAGGCCCCTTCCGGGGCTGATTCAAGCAACTGCGGTTGCCAGCGGTCGCTGCTGAACATGCGCACTCGCTTCATCCATGTCAGGAGGTCGGCACGGCCGAGCACGGCGTCGTCCAGCATTGCGAGCGACAGGTCACCCAGCAGGACGGTACAGGCCATGGCAAACGGCATGCTGAACTGCGCTTGTTGTCGGGTCACCGGAAGGTCATGCACGAGGTTCTGGATCACGATCGGCGGTACGTCGCAGATAATTTCAGCGATATCGGGCGCAGCAACGACGCCACGGCCAAGCATTTCACGCAGGGCATCAATGGCGGCATGGGAGGACAGGCACACCGGCACACGCTTGATGTCGACGCCTGGTTTTAGCAGGCTCCAGCTGTCGCCAGGCATCGTCACCGGCTCCAGCCGCCCACCGTTGAACATCGCGGCGAGACCACGGCTGTGCTCGACAATGTCCAGTGGGCCGGTGCAGCCCTGGCGGGCCAACAGCGCAGCGATGACGCCCGCTTCACTGCTGCGTCCGGCCATGAGCGTCTTCGCGTCGCTGCCAAAAGCGGCTTTCATGCCGCCAGTCCCGGCTAGTGCAAGGGCGAGTGCCGCGGCCGTCTGGTCGGTGGTCAGGTCCAAGGCATGGGTGGCAGCCGCGCACGCCCCGACGACGCCCAGCACACCGGTCGTCCACCAACCCCGGTCATAAAGGTGGCGGGTCAGTGCCTTGCCAAGCGCGTATTCGCACTCGGCGCCTGCCACGAATGCGGCCAGTAAGCGTGCGCCACTGAGGCCCTGCATCTGTGCCACCGCGAGTGCCGCCGGCATGATCACGGCCGAGCCGTGGACAAACGCGGGGTAGGCGTTGTCGTCGAAATCCAGCGCATGCGCCGCCGTCGCGTTGACGAATGCTGCGGCCGGCGCAGAGACCGGACGCTCATCACCCAGTGCGCGGGCCCGACCCTCGGCTGCGGTCAGGCGCGAGAGGGCAACCGCCTGTATGGCGACCCAAGTGCGACTGCCTGCCAGGGCGACACCTGTGGTGTCGATCAGGCAGCGCTTGGCGGCCTGCTGCACCGCCGGCGGAATGTCCGCCAGCTGCAGGCCCGACGTCCAGCGTGCGAGCGTCACCAGTGAGGGCGTGAAATCGTCCATGGTTACTCTGGCAACTCGCCTGCAGGCGCACCCAGCCATTTTTGCGAGATTGCATCGAGCGTACCGTCGGCCTTGGCCTGACGAATGATCTCGTTGACCTTGTTGCGCAGCTCGGGCTCGTTCTTGTTCATGCCGATGTAATTCGGCGAGTTGGACAGAACCACCTTGAGTGCGATGTCCATGTTCGGGTTCTTCTGCTTGAGCGCGGCGGCCACCGTGGTGCCGATGGCGACCATCTGTGTCTGCCCGGAGAGGAAGGCTGAAATGCTGCTGTTGTTGTCCTCGAACCGTTTGGTGATGGCTTCGGGTGCCATGTCGGTGAGTTCCCGATCCTGCATCGACCCGCGGGTGACTGACACGGTTTTGCCCGCCATGTCGGCCATCGTTTTGACCGGCAGCGCGGCCTTGCCGAAGACCGCATCGAAGAAGGGCGAATAGGCGATGCTGTAGTCGATCACCTTCTCGCGCTCAGAGGTCTTGCCCAGCGAGGAAATGGTGAAGTCAGCCTTGCCCGACTGAAGATACGCCACACGGTTAGGCGCGGTGACCGGCACCAGTTGCAGCTTCACGCCCAGTTGCTTCGCCATAAGGTTGGCGACGTCGATGTCCAGGCCTTGAGGAACCATGTCCGGGCCGACGTAACCATAGGGCGGGTAGTCCACCGGGACGGCGACACGCAGTTCCTTGCTTTTGATGATGTGGTCCAGCGCTTCGCCAGCCTGGGTGAGGGTGGAGCAGAACAGGGCGCTAAGGCCCGCAAACAGCCCTGCGGCGACGAGGGTTTTCCGCATGGGCTTGCACAGTCTGGCTTTCATCAGGACGCTCCGGTAGTTGAATGATTCGGGGTGGACAAGGTGTCCAGGCAAAACGGCAGGTCTGGAAAAAGGGTCAACCCAGGTCCCACCACTCTCCGAGGCTCAGCAGCTTCTCTTCGGTGTGGGTGACCGAGGCTTCTACGTCCTGGGTCGAGGCGGCGGACATCAACGCCACCAGCATTTCGCTGACCAGCATGGCGGGCACGATGGTGTCGTAGAACGACGGGGTCTGGTTTTTCACGATGATCGTTTCGGCCGCCAGGCGCGCGGTGGGTGAGGTCAGGCTGTCGGTGATGGTGATGATGCGCACGCCCTGCTGGTGCAGGTAGTTGGTAAGGGTAATCAGCCGGCGCGAGTAGCGCGGCAGGCTGCACACCAGGGCAACGTCCTTGGGGCTGGTCTGATTGATGATCGACATCACGCCGCTTTCACCGGCGCCTTCGACCAGCCTCACGTTCTTGGCGAAATAGGAGGCCACGTGGGAAAACTGAAATGCCACCCCGAACGAGGAGCGCATGCCCAGGCAGTAGACCTGACGCGCGCCTGCAAGAAGGGCTACGGCACGGGAGATGGCGCGCAGGTTGTCGTTGCTGCACATCGACTGGATCTGCTCGATGGCGTTGTTGGCCATGTCCTGAATGACCCGCTGTTCGCCGACGCGTTGCTTGAGTTCAACCAGGTCGTGAGCACGTGATCCGTAGGCGCTGTTCTGTCCGCGCAATGAGTCAATGAACACTTCACGCAACTGGTCGTAGCCGGTCATGCCCATGCGCTTGGCCAACCGGGTCATGGTCGAGGGCGGCACATTGGCCAGGCGGGCGATGTCTCGCATCGACATGACGGCGATTTCATGGGGGTTGTCCAGAATGAAACTGGCCGCCGCACGCTCCTGTCGAGGGAAGGTCTCGAACTGCTGCTGGAGCTGGGTGCAAATTTGATCGCGGTCCATCCGGTCGGTCACCTGGGAACTGAAGTCCTGGGTGAAATTGCAACAGGTGTGCCAGAAAATTGCGAAATGATTCAAGTGATTCATGACTGAGGGGCGGTCAGTCGGCGCACCGTTGACGGGGCGGCGACTCAGGTCGTTCGATTTCGATTGGTTTGATTCAAAAAAGGTAGAGCGGCAATGGGGAGTGAATGACGTGGTTTCTTTGCGGGACATCCCGAGACTTCGGATGTCCGGGGCGCCACGCGTCGCCGTGGTGCGACGCACTGCGACAGTGCGACCGCATGGCTGCAGCACTGTCAGTCCCTGCTGGAATGACCCGTTGCCTTTATTTCGTTTGTGAGAAAGCAGGGAGATCGCTTGAATAGGCGCCTCTCCCACCGTCCGCAGGTCGTTTGAGCATGGATTTTCCGTCAGTCAGCCAGTCCATTTCCTTCGTTCATCCCATCAGCCTTACCCATGGAAAAAACGCTGAGGTCTGGGACGTTGACGCAAAGCGTTACATCGATTTCGTCGGCGGTATCGGGGTGTTGAATCTGGGGCATTGCCATCCCCAAATCGTGGCAGCCATTTGCGAGCAGGCTCAGCGCATGACGCATTACGCGTTCAACGCAGCCCCGCATGTGCCGTATCAGCAGTTCATCGAGCGCCTGGCGGCGTTTATTCCGGTGAGTTACCCGGTCAGCGGCATGCTGACCAACAGCGGCGCCGAAGCCGCTGAGAACGCGCTGAAAATTGTGCGTGGGCACACCGGCAAGTCGGCGGTCATCGCGTTCGATGGCGCGTTTCACGGGCGAACCCTGGCCACGCTCAACCTCAACGGCAAGGTGGCGCCTTATAAGCAGAAAGTCGGGGCGCTGCCCGGGCCGGTGTTTCATCTGCCGTATCCGAGCGCGGACAATGGTGTTTCCACCGCCGAAGCCCTGAAGGCAATGGACCGGCTGTTCAGCGTGGAAATCGACATCGACGAAGTCGCGTGCTTCATCATCGAACCGGTGCAGGGCGAGGGTGGTTTCCTGGCGCTGGACGTCGAGTTCGCTCAAGCGTTGCGCCGACTGTGCGACGACAAAGGTATCGTCTTGATCATCGATGAAATCCAGTCAGGCTTTGGCCGCACCGGGCAACGCTTTGCCTTCAGTCGTCTGGGCATCGAGCCGGATCTGTTGTTGCTCGGCAAGAGCATCGCCGGCGGGGTTCCGTTGGGTGCAGTCGTCGGCCGCAAGGCGTTGATGGATACGTTGCCCAAAGGCGGGCTGGGCGGGACCTACTCCGGCAATCCACTGGCGTGCGCGGCAGGCCTGGCCACGCTGGGTGAGATGACCGATGCCAACCTGGCTGCCTGGGGAGAGCAGCATGCAGTGACCTTGATCACCCGTTACGAACACTGGCAGGCACAGAAGCTTTCACCATATCTGGGGCGGTTGACCGGCGTCGGCGCGATGCGCGGCATCGAGCTGCTGACCCCGGACGGCAGACCGGCTACCGCACAAATGGCTCAGTTGCTGGCAAGCGCGAGGGAGCGCGGGTTGCTCTTGATGCCGAGCGGCAAAGCCCGTCATATCATTCGCCTGCTCGCGCCCTTGACCATCGAGCTCGAGGTACTGAATGAGGGGCTGGACATTCTCGAAGTGTGCCTGGCGGGTCTATGAACCTTTAATGCCCCAAAAAAAGCGTTGCGCGCGGTGCATCAGCATGAAAATAAACGCACGTCTGTGTAACCGCGCACTCTAACCCCTGCATTCACCGAATGAGTCAGTGGTCATGAGCGCTAAAACACCCCCGTCGGATCCCCAAGCTCCAGAGCCTCCAGACCAGACGCCGGAATACCCGCTGTCGGCGCCTATCAAACCAGACGATCCAGAGCGTCGCAGCGAACAGTCCAAAGCCGAAACCCAAGGTTGCGTTGAGGAGCAGGGGACGGTCGACCCTGAGCCCAGCACGCGAGAATGACTCGAGATTTGCGTGGTAACTGCATGCCATTCTTGATGATTGTGCTTGGAATACGCGACCAAACCCGGAAGAATGCGCCTTTTTATTGCGCGCGTTGGTCGTACGTATCACCACGCTGAAAACTCCAGCGGAGGAAGCAAATTTGAACCAGCTAAAACGCCTTCAGAGCGGCATTGAAGGACTGGATGAGTTGCTGAAGGGCGGCTTCGTCGCCGGATCGTCCTACATCATTCAGGGGCGTCCGGGCTCGGGCAAAACCATTCTGGCCAACCAGATCGGGTTCAACCATGCGCGTGCCGGTGGACGTGTGCTGTTTGCCACACTGCTCGCGGAACCGCACGAGCGTCTGTTTCAGTTTCTGTCGACTTTGAGTTTTTTCGAGAAAGACAAGATCGGCGATCAGATCCAGTTCGTCAGCGCGTTCGACACGATGGAGAACGACGGGCTGGATGATGTGGTCAAGCTGTTGCGCCGAGAGATCGTGCGTCAGAAGGCCACGGTGATGATTCTCGACGGGCTGCTGAACGCTCGCTCCAGGGCGGACTCGCCACTCAATACCAAACGGTTCATTTCTGAGTTGCAAGGCCATGCCGCCTTCGCTGGCTGCACGGTGTTCTTTCTGACCAGTTCGCAACTGGACGATGGCAGCCCTGAACACACCATGGTCGATGGTGTGCTGGAATTGGGCGAAGAGCTGGTCGGGACCAAATCGATACGTCGCATCAAGATGCGCAAGACGCGCGGCAGCGGCGCGCTGGCCGGGGCACATGAGTGCGAGATCACGGAAGACGGGCTGGTGGTCTATCCGCGCCTGGAAAGCATCCTCACCGATTCGGCCATGCGCGACAGCGACCACTGCTCGCTCATGCCGAGCGGGCTGCCTTCGCTCGACCCGCTCATCGGAGGAGGGCTGGTAACCTCTTCCTCGACCCTGATCATGGGGCCCTCCGGCTCGGGCAAGACGTCCTTCGGCCTCAGTTTTCTGGGACAGTCCACGGTTGACGCACCCGGCCTGCACTTCGGCTTCTATGAATCACCGCAGCGTCTGCGCATGAAGGCCACCCAGCTTGGGCTGGACTTCGACAGCATGGAGCGGTCCGGCGCCCTGACGATCCTGTGGGCATCGACGGGCTCGGGCCTGATCGACAAAATGGCCCTTGAGCTGCTGCGTGTGGTCGAAGAAAAATCCATCAGGCGGGTTTTTATCGACAGCTTGAGCGGAATGGCACGGGTCGCCGCCGACAAGTCGCGCTTGCAAGACCTGTTCACATCGTTGATGAGCGAGCTGCGGGCACGGGACGTTACCGTCATGGCGTCCTGGGAGGTGCAGAGTCTGTTGGGCGGAGAGATAAACGCCCCGGCGCCCGACCTGTCGGGTATCGTCGACAACCTTCTGGTGCTGCGTTTCCTGCAACAAACGGCTGAATTTAGACGCCAACTGTCCATTCTCAAAATCAGGGACAATCCCTACGATCCTGCACTGCTCGAAGTCACCATCGGCAGCCAGGCTCTTGACGTGAAAAAGGTTCATTTCCATGCCCTTGGCGATACCCGTAACGCGTAGACACTGCGGTCGCCAATACGCTCGCGATGCGTCGAGCGGACCGAGGGCCCTATGACCACGATATTGATCGTCGATGACGAATACCTGATCGCCGACATTCTGAGCTTTGCGCTTGAGGATGAGGGCTATCTCACCGTGACCGCGGGTAGCGGTCAGAAAGCGCTAAGTATTCTGGACCGCGAAAAGCCGCAGTTGATCATCACCGACTATATGATGCCCGGCATGAACGGCATTGAGCTGGCCGAGGCCGTGCGTGCGCATCCAACGCTGGATCAATTGCCCATGATATTGATGAGTGGTGCCCAAGCGCATTTGGGGGTGGCACGGCCTGATCTGTTTGTGGAGGTGTTCGACAAGCCGTTCGAGATTCAGTCGGTGCTGTCCAGAGTCAAATCGCTGCTGGGCCCCGGTGGCGCCTGACTCCGCAGGTTCCAGCCGATGAACTGACACTCTGCCTACGATGCGTGAACACGCGCTCGTCCGGCTGAACGAAAATAGCCGGAATCTCGCCAGTGACGCAGAGTCCAGTTTTTATAACACTTAAAAGGACTGCGCCATGATCTCCTCACTTGAACTCTGCCAAATCATCGAATCCTCATTCTTGCCCGCCCGATGCCAATGCTCGGTAGACGCGAAAGGGCTCATGTCTATCCAGTTGTACACCTCGCTCACCGGGCACGCCGACTTCATGGCAACGGGAATCGAGGTTTCGACGCTCAATACCAGCCGAAGCATCGCGTCGCTGATCACCGGTCTTAAAGAAGATCTGCGCTTGCGTTCACTGGGAAATGGTTCTGCGCGAGGTTTGGAGCGCAGAACGACGATGTGAAGCATGACGCTTTTTGAGCCTGGCCCCAGGCCGTGAGAGCCCGACTTGTCAGCGAGCGGTTGCGCAGCAGTCGTAAACCTGCGCAGTCGATCATTATGGCAAAGTCAGGCTCTCTCTATTCCTGGGCAGATCCAGTAGAGCGTGGTTACGAATCGAGGGCTTACTGGAACAGCGCCTTGTGCTGGGTGACGAAGGCCTGAACCGTCATCGGCGACTGACCAGTCACCTCACGGATGATGCTGTCTTCACCCTCGAAGACGCCGTGTTGGTAATCCTGCGCCACTTCGATCAGGTGCTGTCTGAGGAAGGGCGGCAAACCGGCTTCAGCCATTTCCAGGTCATATTGCTCAAGCGAAATTGGTACGTAGGTGATCGTGCGCCCCAATACGTCGCCCACTGCATCGGCAACCCCTTGCTGACTCAATTCGACAGGCCCATTGAGGTTGTAGGTCTTGCCTGCGTGCGGCTGCGGGTTCATCAGGATGGCGGCGATCAGACGCGCCTGGTCTTCGGCAGCGATGGGTGCATGACGACCGTCGCCGAAGGGGAGGCGGATTTCGCCACGCTCAACGATGTGCTGGCGCCAGTGTGGATAGATCAGCCATTGAGCGAAGTAGGTAGGGCGCAAATGAGTCATCGCCAGGCCTGACCAGTCGAAAAGGCGCTCGGCGGTGTAGTGGTTCAAGGCAGCGTTGCTTTTAGCGACCCGTCGGGCAGAGATTTGAGACATGTTCACCACCGATTTCACACCCGCTTCTTTCGCAGCCAGCGCGAAACGCGACGATGCTTCGATTAAACCTGGGGCGATCGAATAAACAAAATACGCAGTTTCGATGCCTTCAAGCGCCGCGCGCAAGGCGTTGAGGTCCTGCAGATCACCTACGACCACTTCGGCGCCCAGTGCGCGCAATTCTTCAGCGCGTTGATCGTCTGTGCGAACCAGTGCCCGGACTGCAACGTTTTGTTCGCGTAGCAATTCGACGGTTTTGCGGCCCGTGAAACCGGTTGCGCCGGCGACAAGGAGGGTGGCTTTAGACATGGGAAGGTCCTTTGAGAGCAAACCGCTTGCGCGGCAGAGTGAGTTATATGAAGCTTGTAATCCCTATTAGATGGTGGTCACAATCTAAAGTCAACAGGTCGAAGTATGAAAGGTGATTTCGATGCGTAGAACCAAACTGGAGACCGCTGCAACGCGGGTGAAAATCGTCGATGCCGCGCAGGTGGAGTTTCGTCGGCACGGGATCGACGGCAGCGGGCTGACGGGATTGATGGCCGCAGCGGGTCTGACACAGGGAGGTTTTTACAAACACTTCCAGTCCAAGTCGCAATTGGTGGCTGAAACCACAGCGGCGGCGGTGGATGATGAGGTCACGCAACTACGGCAACGGGCCGAGCAGGCGGGGGCATCGGGCGCATTCATGGCATCGGTGGAGGGTTATCTGTGTGCTGGGCACCGCGACGGCGAAACCGGTTGTCCATACGCCGCTTTGGGCAGCGAGCTGGCCAGAGGCGACGAGCAGGTGAGGGCCGTTGCCGTCGATGGCTTTGAGCAGATGATCGCGCTGTTGTCAGGACAACTGAATGCGAATGAACAGTCGTCTACCCGCGATCAGGCGCTGCTGTCCATGTGCGCGATGATGGGCGCGCTGACGGTGTCGAGGATGGCGAAAGGCGAGCCGCTGTCCGAGGAAGTGCTCGCTGTGGTTAAGCGTCAATTGGTGGAGCGCTTCACCGGTTGAAACGCTCCGCCAGGCTATGAAGATAATGGGCCATTTGCTCGAGTTCGCGGCTGATGGTCGAACCCTGTTGGGCTTGCCCGGCGCTCTGATCGCACAGTTGGGCAATCCGGTTGATCTGCTGATTGATGCTTTCGGCCACGTGGGTCTGTTCCTCGGAGGCTGACGCCATTTGCTGGCTCATGCCAGTGATTCGCGTGACCGCCTGGCTGATGCCGCTCAACGCCTGCTGCACGGCCTCCACGCTGGCTACGCTTTCCTGAGACATGGCTTGCCCTCGACTCGCGGTGGCCACCGCGCGGGAGGCGCCTTCTCGCAGCTCGCCAATGATCCCTTGTATTTGCTCGGTCGAGGTTTGCGTGCGGGACGCCAGCGAGCGTACCTCGTCGGCCACCACCGCAAAGCCACGGCCTTGTTCGCCGGCCCTCGCGGCTTCGATGGCGGCGTTAAGCGCCAGCAGGTTGGTCTGTTGGGCGATGGAGTTGATGACGTCGACCACACTGCCAATCGACTGGGTCGCGGTCGCAAGCTCACCCACAGCCTCACCGATCTCGGAGACCGAGTTGGCCATATGCCGAATGGCTAAAAGGCTGTCGTCGGCCAACCCACGGCCCTGCTGCGCCAGCGTGTCGGCTTCGAGCGCCGCGTGCGCGGTGTTCTGAACGTTGTGGGTGACTTCCTGGATGGTCGCTGCCATTTGGGTAATGGCGGTCGCCGACTGATCGGTTTCATTGCGTTGCTGATCCAGCGCCTCAGCCTGGAGCGAAGACAGGCTGGCTGATTGCCCGGCGCGCTGCTTGACCCCTTCGCCCGCGTCGACCAAGCGGGTCAGGGCGGTCTGCAAGCGCGCTTCTTCGCTAAGCATCGCCAGGTCCAGTTGCGCCTGCGGGCCGCGGTTATCGGTGTAGGTGAGCGCAATCAGCGGATCGGTGAAGGCTTTAGGGTGATCGCTGAGTATGGTCTTGAGCGCCCGGTTCTGGCGGTGTTCCAGCGCCGCACTGAGCCCTATCAGCGTGATCAGCGTCACGACGAACGAGAGGTGTCCGGCCAGCAGGTAGTTGCACAGTCCCAACACGCCGGCCGCAATGATCAGTGGCAGTTGGCGCAGCAGGTGATAGCGGACCGTGCTAAGGGCCGAAATGGCGGGCTTGCCTGCACGAATGCGCGCATACAAGGCTTCGGCGCGGCGAACCTGGTCACGGGTGGGCAAAGAGCGAACGGACTCATAGCCGGCGATCTTGCCGTTCTCGTACACCGCAGTGACGTAGGCACTGACCCAATAGAAGTCGCCGTTCTTGCTGCGATTTTTCACCACGCCCATCCAGGGTTTGCCCTGCTTGATGGTCTCCCACATGTGGGCGAATACGGACGGTGGCATATCGGGATGGCGGACGAGGTTGTGGGGCTGACCGATCAACTCTTCGCGAGTAAAACCACTGAGGGAGACGAAGGCGTCGTTACAGTAGCTGATATGGCTGCTGAGGTCAGTGGTGGAGATGAGGCGCTCACTGGCGGCAAAGGTACGTTCCTGCTGTGTGACGGGCATGTTCAAACGCATAAGACCGCTCTTCCCTGAATGACTGACATAGTACCTGCCAGTAGGTGTAGCACAACCTGTTCAACTGCATGGACACTCTGTGCAGCGGGCGTCCTTTCCCGCTTGCGGAGCAGTCGCGGCGGCCTGGTCAGTTGCCGTCGGCGACCTTTCTTTCGATCTCGGCCGTCTTGCGATTGAGGTCCTCGACTTCCTGCTCTTTGACCCTGTTCGCGGAAGGGGTGATGACCTCATCCACGGCGCGGTGGTCGTCATCAGAATCTTGCAGATCACGCTCAACGACATTGACCGGTTTGCCGGACGCGTCGGTGGGCGGTGCATCGGGTTGAATGTGTGGGGCGCGGTCGTCATTGCTCATATCGATATCCTCCGTTGAGATATGGGTTGGATAGCGAGGTCAGACGCGAGTTCGCGTTTTTTGCAAGGCACGTTCTCGGCGCAGCAGCGGTAAACGACAGGCAGAAAAAAGCCCGCTGGGGAGAACGGGCTTAAAGAGGATCAAAAGGAGTAGATGCAGACTGACCCTTGGGGCGTGAATATTTTGTGAAAACGGATTTATAACTAATTCCCATTTAGGAGTAAGCGACGAACGGTCAAGCGCGACTGGCAGCGGGTTCGATCAGGAAGTTCGGGCTCCAGGGTTTCGCCAGAAAGCTGGATCGGCGCTCTTCAAGCGTTCCACCGCATTGTTGATGTGGGTCAGCGCTGCGTGGCGCGCGGCGTCAGAATCGCCCGCCGCAATGGCGGTGTAGATGGCGAAATGTTCGACGCGCACGGTTTTGGCCATGTCACGACGGCGCTCTTCGTTCGAGCGGGTGATACGGATCGCTTCCTTGACGAACTGCCCGATGAACTCGTGCAGGGAAGGGTAGAGCGGGTTGCCGGTGGCGTGCGACACCGACAAATGGAAGGCCAGGTCCTCTTCTACGCCGTCGCGTCCTTCGTGTTCCGCCAGATCGATGGCCTTCAACGCGCGCTCTATGAATTCCAGCTGCGCAGGGCTGTGCCGTTGCGCTGCCAGCGCCGCAGCTTCCCCTTCGATACCGCGCCGCAATTCCGTGACCCGCAACACGGCCTCGATGGAGCCGGTCACATCCAGATCGAGGGTAAACGCCTTGATGTGCGCACCTTCGCAAACGACAGTACCGCTGCCCTGACGGACTTCGACGAGGCCCGCTGACTTGAGCCTTGAAATGGCTTCGCGAATCACGGTGCGGCTGACGCCATAGCGTTCAGACAGCACCGGCTCGGTCGGCAAACGCGACCCGGGCAGGGCTTCCCCACTGGCAATGTGAGCTTTCAGTGCTGCGGTGACCTGATCGGCCAACGTGCCCTTGGACGCATCTTTCAAACTGGCCGAAGCGTTTGGCAAAGCGGGAGAAGCGGGCTGGACCATAACAATCTCGTGCGTCAAATCAGGGAACGTTACTGCATTTTATCCACGGCGTCCTCCCTCTCACCTGCCTTGAATTCGTATGACGTATTATGTAACTTGTTTTCCGAACGTGCTTCGAATGCCGTTTCGTTGATCGCTGCAATGCTTCGTTCTACCCAGACGAAAACACCCCACTACAAAAACAAAGGGATGGGAAAGAAATGAGTGAATCACTGGCTCAAGACGCCGTCAGTCCGGTCGTCGATGCTTCAGAGGACGCGGCCTATCGCAAAGCCGCCTGGCGGATTCTGCCGCTGCTGTTGCTCTGTTATCTGCTGGCTTATCTGGATCGCGTCAACGTCGGCTTCGCCAAGCTGCAAATGTCCGACGACCTACATTTCTCAGAAGCGGTCTACGGCCTGGGCGCCGGGATCTTCTTCATCGCGTACTTCCTCGTGGAAATCCCCAGCAACCTGATTCTGCACAAGGTCGGCGCGCGGCTGTGGATCGCTCGCATCATGATCAGCTGGGGCTTGATCTCCTCGTGCATGGCCTTCGTGACCACACCAACGTCGTTCTACGTGATGCGGTTTCTACTGGGGCTGGCGGAGGCCGGTTTCTACCCCGGTGTCATCCTTTATCTGTCCTACTGGTTCCCGACCCATCGCCGCGGCAAGATGTTCGCGATGTTCGCGACGGCGGTTCCGCTGTCCGGCCTGATTGGCGCTCCGCTGTCGGGCTGGCTAATGACCGCATTCAATGGCGCCCATGGTTACGCGGGTTGGCAGTGGCTGTTTTTCATTGAAGGATTGCCTTCGATTGCCGTCGGTATCCTGGTGATCTTCTGCCTCAGCGACCGGATTTCCCACGCTGGCTGGTTGACTCAAGCACAGAAAACGCTTCTGCAGTCGCGCATTGATGCCGAAACAAAGGGCCATGTCGCTCATAGCGTCAGGGAGGTCTTCCTTCAGCCGCGCATGTGGCTGCTGACGGGCATCTACTTTTGCCTGATCGCCGGCTTTTATACGGTAGGTTTCTGGCTGCCGACCCTCGTTCGTCAAGCGGGGGTGACAGACCTGTTGCAGATCGGCCTGCTGACAGCGATTCCTTATGGCGCGGCCGTCGCCACCATGGTTCTGGTCTCACGCAATGCCGATCGGCTGCGTGAGCGTCGCTGGCACCTGGCGTTGACGGCCGTGGTTGGCGGCATCGGCTTGATCATCTCCGCGACCTGGAGTGACAACTTCACCGTTTCGATGATTGGTCTGACCCTTGGGGCAATGGGCGCGCTCAGCACCCTGCCGTTGTTCTGGCCTCTGCCGACAGCGTTTCTGGGCGGTACGGCTGCGGCAGCCGGCATCGCGCTGATCAACTCGTGCGGCAACCTGGCCGGGTTTGTGTCGCCTTACCTGATGGGCTTCCTCAAGGACATGACGCAAAGCACCACCATCGGCATGTATGTCATGGCAAGCGCGCTGTTTCTGGGCGCGGCATTGGTGTTTCGTATTCCCGCAAAACTTGTTAACCGCTGAGCATTAGGAGCGACTCATGAATATTCTCGTGACCGGTGCGGCTGGCTTTCTGGGCCGTCGCCTGATCGAAGCACTTCTGCGGCGCGGCTCGTTGACCGACCGCCAGGGCGTCAAACAGACCCTCCGCCGAATCGTGGCGTTCGACGTGATACCGCTTGCCGGTATCGAGGATGAACGGGTGCAGGTCGTGTGTGGCGACATCGCCGACCCGCAGGTGTTGGAAGGACTGGTGAGTCTTGAGACGGACAGTGTGTTCCATCTCGCTGCGGTGGTGTCGAGTCAGGCCGAGCAGGACTTCGAGCTGGGCATGCGCATCAACTTCGCCGCCACGCACAATCTTCTGGAGCGAATCCGCAGCCTGGGTCATTGCCCTAAATGGGTGATGACCAGCTCAGTCGCGGTGTTCGGCGGTCAGTTGCCTGCGCAGGTCGAGGACGATCAGGTCTGGGCGCCACAAAGCTCCTATGGCACTCAAAAAGCGATGAACGATCTGCTGCTTGCCGACTACAGTCGCCGGGGTTTCGTCGACGGGCGCAGCCTGCGCATGCCGACCATCGTTGTGCGGCCCGGCAAGCCCAATATGGCGGCGTCCAGCTTCGCCAGCGGGATCATCCGCGAACCGCTCAACGGGCAGGAAAGCGTCTGTCCGGTGCCGCTGGATACCCGTGTGTGGTTGATGTCCCCGGCTCAGGCGATCAGCAACCTGATTCACGGTCATGAACTCACAGGCGAGCAATTGAAGGCGGGCAGGGTGATCAACATGCCCGGTCTGTCGATCACCGTCGAGGACATGATCAATGCGTTGCGTAGCACGGCGGGCGATGAGGTGGCCAGCCGCATTCGTCTGGAGCGTAACCCTGCAATCGAGCAAATCGTCGGGTCGTGGCCGGGCTCGTTTACGGCCAGCTATGCGAAAGCGCTGGGCTTTAGCGCTGACCATGATTTTGCTGATGTGATCGGGCAATTTATTGCGGAATACCGACCGCAAGGCGCCTGATTTTCCCGTTTCCAGATGTCGCCTCGCTGTATAGGTTGGGGCGCTTAAACGTGCTCTAATCACCCCCACTCGAACGGGGAATGGCCTGCAGTCTCATGCTGGTGCGTCCACTCTCCCGATACCCTCCGGTTTTTGCATAGGGCTGTCATGGATACGGGGTCACGACTCAAGTTAGTGCGGGAAAGCTACAAGATGTCCCAGCGAGAGCTGGCCAGACGCAGCGGTGTCGCCAACGGCACCATCTCCTTGATTGAACTCAACCGCGTCAGCCCTTCGGTCAGCTCGCTGAAAAAGCTGCTCGAAGGGTTCCCCATGACGCTGGCCGACTTCTTCTCCTTCGACCAGCCGCCTCAGGAACAGCGTTACGTCTTCCGAGTAGGCGAGCAACCCGACCTCGGCCGCGACGGCCTGCGTCTGTTGCTGATTGGCGCGTCGGTGCCGAGCCGTCAGATGCGGATGTTGCGCGAGCAATATGCGCCGGGCGCAGGGTCGGGGGCAGAGCCGATCGTGCATGCGCAAGGCGAGGAGTGTGGGCTGGTCACGCGCGGCACCATCGAACTGACGGTCGACGGACAGATCAGCATTCTGAATGCGGGCGACGGCTACTACTTCCCGACCACGCTGCCTCACAGTTTTCGCAACATTGGCCAGGATGAAGCTGAAATCATCAGCGCCAATACGCCTGCAAACTTTTGAGGCAGTCGGCAGAAACACAGGCGAAAAAAAGCCGCTATTCCGTTATCTCAGACGGCGTAGCGGCTTGAAGGAGCGGTATCAAATCGGCGGATTTGATGGGTTTGAATGTACCGGCTCACTCCAGTCGTCGCCAGCCATCGTTTGACAAGACTGTATTGCCAGACTGGAAACAATACGGTCCATCCGTGCAGCGAACGGATGTCCACGTCTGCGCGTCAAGGTCAGCGTTGTTAATGCATAGACTCCTTTTCAGGGGCGCCTTCCATCGCTGCAAGTCGGTACCCTACGCCATGCAGGGTGTGAATCAGCGGCACGTCGAAGCCGATGTCGACAACCTGCCTGATCTCATGAATGCGAGTGGCCACTCCGTTCTTGTTCTTCAGCGTGCCGTTACCCCACAAAACTGTTGCGATTTCCGATTGCGTCACGATGGCCGGGCTTCGCCGCATCAGCAGTGCGAGCACTTCGATGTTAGTGGGGTTGAGTCTCAACGGTTTCCCATCACGGACCACCTTGTGCTGCGTCACGTTGAGGAGCAGGTCTTCAACGGTGAGAATTTCGTGGGATCTGGGCGGGCGGAGCATGTGAAGGGGTCTCTTGCGAACGTGCGATCGTAAGAGAGCGTACAACCGGGTATGTCAAAAAATAGTTCGGCCACGGTGAAAGGCGTGTTGCGCTGACGAGCCTGATGTCATCGGCCGCTGCCCATCGTCAGCATTGATAACGGTTCTGCTCCCATCAACCGCCTTGATGCGAGGTATTGGATCTTGCGATTTCCTTTCCATTCATCCGGCGACCAAGATAAGTCCCAAGAGCAAACAACATGACAGCTTGCTCACTTAAGCCCCTTATCTTTGGAGATACATCATGAAATATGTACTGTTCGCGGCACTCTCGTTGGCCAGCGTTTATGCCTCCGCTCAAGAGTCGGTAAGTTCGGTGAGCGATGCCCAGGTCAGCGCACAAACCCAACGCTACAACCAGCACAAAGGGCTGGATGTGTCGAAAGTCATCAGCAGCACCACTGCTCAGGACGTTCAAAAAGTAGACGGCCCGGTGAATGCGCAACTGGTCTACCTTGACAGTGCTGGCGTGAAGCACACCCTGGATTACACCATTCAGGGCTACGGTCGCCAGAACGGGTAATGAGCGAACGGCCCTATGATTTCTGATTACGCTTTAAATGAACGCCGCATCCCCGATGCGGCGTTTTTTTTGCGCGTTTCATAATCAATGAACCTTCCACGCCGGGCGGTATCCACTTTTTTGCGGCTGTCGGCATCAGGCGGTCGCCGGAAAAACGTGTGCCTGGGCGAGCCCCGACGGCATGTTGAGTGCAACTGCAATTGGAGATCACCGTGCAGCCTTATGTCATCTGCCACATGATGTCGTCTCTGGACGGCCACGCGCTTACCGACGGTTGGGATCGTTCCTTCAAAAATGCTGCCGGGCAGCTCTACGAAAAACTGGCCAAGACGTATGAATTCGACGCGTGGATCTGCGGGCGCGTGACCATGCAGGAAGTGGCGCACGACGAAGGCTACCCGTCCGGCCAGGCCACCTCGCCCATACCCCGGACTGACCGTTTCGTTGATCGCGACGCCGCCTCTTATGCGATTTCCATCGACCCTCACGGGAAAGTTGGCTGGAAGCAAAATCAGGCACTGGGTTCTCACGTGGTCGAGGTGCTGACCGAAAGCGTTTCGGACGATTACCTGGCGTACCTCCAATCCATCGACGTGTCGTACCTGTTTGCAGGCAAAACCGACATCGACCTCAAGCACGTGGTCGATACCCTCCACAAGGAGCTGGGTTGCAAGCGATTGATCGTCGAAGGCGGCCCACACGTCAGTGGCTCGTTCGTGAATGCCGGTCTGGTGGACGAGGTCAGTGTTCTGATTCTGCCCTTGGTGGACGGCCGGGGAGCGCACCCGGCATCCTTCGAAATTTCGCCCGGTGCCTGGACGCAACCGGTGCACCTGGCCTTGGCGTCGGCCGAGGTGCAGGAAGGTGGCGGAGTGTGGTTGCGCTACCGGCGTTCATAACTCCAGGTGCAGGGGCTCAGTTCCGGCCGCAGGAACGGCACAGCAGATCAGCGCTTCGCCCTCGGGGACCTGAAACTCCGGCGGCTGAGCATAGGTCACGGCACCTTGCAGAATGTTGGTGCGGCAGGTGCCGCATGACCCGCCCCGGCAGCCGAAGGGTGGCGCCAAGTCGCGCTGTTCGGCCAGGTCCAGCAGCGAGCCGTCACCTGGATTCCAGCGGGCTTCTTTGGTTGAAGCCATGAACATCACCGGTACTGACTCGCTGGAGATCGGCGCCAACTCCATCACTGGCGCCGTGTCGCCCACAGAGCGTTGCAGACTCGACGGACCAAACGCTTCGGCGTGGATGCGCGAGTCGTTGACATCCAGTGCCCGCAAGCCGTCATACATCTGTTGCATGAACCCTTGCGGGCCACAGAGATAAAAATCGTAATCATCGAATGGCAGGACCTCACGCAGCAGGCCGACGCTCAGTCGGCCCTCCCGCTCGTAGTCCACCCCTTGTTCAGCCCCCGTGACGTTACTCAATGCCCGAACGTAACGCAGCTTGCCCTCCGAGACGGCGGCCAGGGCGGAGAATTCTTTCTGAAACGCAAGCTGCGCCTTGTTCGACGCGGACTGAAACACCCACGTGGGTCGGCGATACTGGGTGCGCTTGCCCTCGTGAACCAGGTGCCGCGCCATCGCCAGTGCCGGCGTCACACCGACGCCTGCCGCGATCAGCACTACAGACCGGCGGACCGTGGCGTCGACGGTAAAGACGCCTGCCGGGGCGCGGGCTTCGATCAGATCGCCAACCTGCAGGTTGTCATGCAGGTGTGTGGAAACCACGCCTTCACGTTTCACACTGATGCGCAGCACATCATCTGTCGGCGCGCTGGACAGCGTGTAGGTGCGCACCACGGGTTTGTCTTGCCCGGCAATGGAGAGGCGGATCGGTAGATGCTGTCCGGGCAGGCGGGCAGGAACACCCACGCCATCATCGGGCAGCAGGTGGAATGACCGAATGGTTTCACTCTCCTGGACGATATCGACGACCTTGTAGGGACGCCAGCTCTGTTGCAGCGCTGCCGCCCTTAGCCGCATGGCCATGTCTTCCCAGCTGCCCGTCATCAGCACGTTAGGCGAGGTGCCGTTTTCGATCTCGACCCAACGCAACGGCAATCCGCCGGGACGTCGTATCACCCGCTCAGGGAAAAAGCGCCACATGCGCTCCGCGCCAATAAAGGCCAGGGTTTGCGCGGAGTCGAGAATGACCTCGGTGCGCCCGGTCATCTGCAGCAGATCGCCTGTGCGCATGTCGACAAAGACCAGGCCAGCACGCGGGTTGATCAGCATATTGCCGAGGGTGTTGAAGAATAGATTGCCGTTGAAGTCCGGCACGGTCAGCGCGCCGTTTTCGTCAACGCTTACGAAGCCGGGCTTGCCGCCGCGATGGGAGACATCGACCTGACACTCACCGTCACGCACGACGTATGAAGCGACGTAGAAAGAATCCGCAGCGGTTATCGTCGCGATGTCGTGCTCGTTCAGAGCGGCCGACTGGCTGACCTCGCCCGGCGGAGTATCGTCGAAGGCGTAGCGGCGCAGATGAATGTACCGCGGGCAGTTTCCATAGGATTGCGTCGGTTGAATCTCGAAACCGACATCATTGCTGCGCCGTACGAAGCCGTTGAGCCGGTTGCGACGTCGGGTGTGCAGTTCCATGCCGAGCATGCCGATGCCGTCGCCGTCTTCCATGCCCGCATCTGCCGGGTCCGCCGTTTCTCGAGGCAGGTCGAGCACCAGCCGCCGTGGATCGGGCGCCTGCATGAAGCCAGGTTGTCCGGCGCGAAGGGTCGCCCAGGGATTGCCCTGCGGATCGACGCTGCCCAGCACCACGAACGGTAACTGGCAATAGAACTCCCGATGCTGGTCAGGTAGCCAGTCGCGGGCCATCTGCTGCTGACCGGGTTTGACCATACGTTCGGCTGCGCCGACGCTGCGTTGCAGGCTTAACTCGCCTTCGTGCCAAGGCGACAGTGCGATCTCTTCCGTGGTCTTCTGCATGACGGTCATCTCGGCAAGGGGGCTGGACTATCCTCCTGCAATTGCAGGAAAGGCAGAATATCTCTCTGTCTCAATTCTGCGTTTCACTGGATGAAATGATCGCTGGATAGCAATCGAGGCCGTTGAGAAGGCAGCGGTCGTGGACCTTGTTTGGTCATTTGAACGGCCCAGCAGGCGAAGTCGTCGGGTGGAACCATCAACCCCGTTCTTTCATGGGCAGCCGCTTGATCGAATAGGCCCGCTTCTCGTCTTCAGAGTTGTAATACACGTTCTGCGTGGTGCTGAGGCTGTTGTGACGCAGGTCGACCTGCAGGTCCTTCATGTCCCGATGCGGTGCGTCGAACGTGGCCGAGGTGTGTCGTAACCAATGGAGTGAGGCCGCGCGCAAGCGGGCGACGTCTTCATCGGACCAGCCTTCGGCCTGCATACGCTCGAGTGCGCGATCAAAGACCTCCTGCAGCAATACCCGGATGTGCCGATCCGACAATCCAGCCCGACCTCGATGAGTCGCAATCAGCGGCGTGGTTTCCCGAAAGCCCGGAAGGGGAGATAAGCCTTGATGCACGCGCCAGCGCTTCAGGTAGTTTTCGATGTAGTCGTCCCGCACACTGATTTTGCCGGCTTTGTTGCCTTTTCCGACCACGTGATACCACCAGTTTCCGGCACCGTCCTGACGCAGATCGCCCATGCTTGGCGTCCAGTTTTCGCGCCCGACCAGGTCTGAAACGCGCAGATACATCGCAAAAATTGTCGCCACGATGAACAGCGTTCGCTCGTACTTATCATCCTGAGCCGCCATTTGCTCCGCGGTTTCCAGTACGAAATCCCACTGCAAGGCGGTCAGAATGCGGGTGTCCTGGTCGCCGGTCGTGCGCTGCTTGTATTTGCTCTTTTGCTTAACGGCCCTGAAAGGATTGTGCTCGCAGAAACCTTCATCGATCGCATGCTGAAAAAAGCTTCCGCAGACAGCGAAAATCTGCGCGATCGAACCCTGTGCCGGTTTGTAATGCTCCTGGAGGAGCGGGCGGTTTTCCTCCGTGGCGCGCTTGCGTTCCTCCTTGGAAGCCGACTGGCTGAATGGCTTCCAGTTCTCGTTCAGAACAAAGGTATCGGTGGCGAGTTTCTTGCGCGCACCCAGCCTCGAAAACCGGGATTTGACCACTGGCCCTATCCAGGCGGGGTCCGGCGCGAGGCAGAATTCCAGAAACGCTTCGGCATGGGTCCTGCGCATTTCCAGCAAAGGGACGTGGGCTTTGGTCAGTGCCCAGAGTAATAGCCGTTCGACGTGGGTACGATAGGAATTAAACGTAGATTCGTTACCTGCGTACGACTTCAAGAAGCTGCGTACCGCACGATAGCCTTCGATGGCCTGTATTTCAGCGGGAAAGGCCATCAAATAGTCAGTGACGGCGGGCAGCTCTTGCTTGAGCGAGCTGAAATTGAGCTCGCCAAAGCGGGCATAGGTTTCAAACAGGGGGTGCGGGGTGGAAGGCGCTGGCATGGGGATCGCTTGGCGGGCAGTTGCGGAATGCCGCGTATGATCCTTTCCGAGGCATTGAGATGCAACATCCGGGTTCGACTGCTAGTGGATATTGCATCCGGAGGAAAGAAGCGTCATCAGCCTTGATCCAGGATCTGGTCTCAGGCCAGCATCGACAGCAACCCGCCTTGACGATCCAGTTTTGCCAGGTCGTCGAAGCCGCCAATGTAGGTGTTCTCGATGAAAATCTGCGGGACGGTCCGTCGTCCACTGCGTTTGACCATTTCTTCGCGCTTGGCCGGTTGCGTCTGAACGTTGATCTCTTTCATCGAGATGCCCTTGCTGGCCAGCAAGGACTTCGCGTTGCGGCAAAAGGGACAGGTTTCGGTGGTATACAGCGTTACAGTCTTCATACCGGGTCCTCTGTGTTGACAGTCATCAAGCATCGATGGCCGGGAAGTCGATATCCGTCAGCGCGACGTTGTTCAGGTAGTTGGTCAGTGTCTGCGAGGCAACGTGGGCGATCACTTCGATGATCTTGGCGTCGTCGATGCCTGCCGCGCGTGCCACTGCGATCTGTTCGCTGCTCAGGTGACCACGGGTTTCGGTGATCTGGCGGGCGAGGAGGGCATAGTTGTCGAGCTTTCCTTCACGGGCGCTGAGAATTTCCTGATGGCTGAACCCGGTTTTACCGGCGAAGAAGGTGTGGGCGGCCAGGCAGTAGTCGCAACCGTTAACCTGGGAGGTGGCGAGGGAAATCGATTCCTTTTCCTGAGCGCTCAGGGACGTTTTGCCCAGCGCTGCAGAGCTTTGTACATAATGGGTCAGGACGGCAGGGGCGTGAGCCAGTACCTGGAACACATTGGGCAAGAATCCGATTTTCTTTTGCACACCTTCCAGCAGTGGACGGGTGGCATCGGTGGATTTTTCGAGGCTTACAGAACTCATGCGGGTCATGTTGATTCTCCAGACATTCAGCGCGGTATGCGCTGGGTGTGGAGTTGATGCTATAGGCCATCGCCGGGTGTATGGATGCAAATAAGCGCTAATATGCGACTAATCGTCCAAAGCGTGTGTGAGGGTACTGATGGATCGTCTGTCTACGTTGCTGACCCGTTTCGGTGTCAATGCCGGAACTTTTTACAGCGGTGCGTTCTGCGGCATCGCAGCCTTCGACGGGAACCAGACCTGTGGCCATCTGCACTTGGTTCAGTCAGGCCAGGTCCTGTTGAAACTGGCCGATGAGCACGAGTTGTCTATCACTGAGCCGACGCTGATTTTCTTCCCTCGGCCGTACCGCCATCGCTTGTTTGCCAAAGAGGGCTCAGGTGCTCAGATGGTGTGTGCATCGCTGGACTTCGATGGCGGCTCGGGCAACGCGCTGGCAAGGGCGTTACCGGACCATCTGTTACTCAAACTGAACGAAATCCCGACCATGGCGAGCACGCTGGACTGGTTGTTCGCAGAAGCTTTCGATGACGTTTGCGGTCGTGACGCGGTGATGGACCGTTTGTTCGAGCTGTTGGTCATCCTGTTGCTGCGCCACATCCTGAGCAGCGGTGACCAGCAACCGGGGATGATGGCCGGCTTAGCCGACGCGCGCCTCTCAAAGCCGATGAGTCTCATGCACGACGCGCCGGGCAAAGCCTGGACGGTGGCTGAATTGTCGATGGCTGCCAACATGTCGCGCGCCAGCTTCGCCGAGCACTTCAAGCGAGTGGTGGGGCAGGCTCCAGCTGACTATCTCGTGAGTTGGCGCATCAGCCTGGCGCAGAAGCTGTTGCGTGAGGGCAAGCCCATCGCGCTCATTGCAGAGGAAGTGGGGTATGAAAGTCCCTCGGCACTGGCCCGCGCTTTTCGCCGAAAAACCGGTGTCAGCCCGCGGGAGTGGCGAGGGTGAAGCCTTTTGAGCAGGCTGACTGAACGCAGAAGGTACCGTTCGTGGCGCGCTCAAAGGAACGTATAGCTGTAGTTGAAAATCAGCCGTGTCTGGTCGGTGTCGGCTAATCCGGAACCATCACTGCGGTACGTGCCATGACGTACGGTCGTGCCAAAGCCCTTGAGCGGTCCTGTCTGGATCACATAATCGACCCTCATGTCCCGCTCCCACTCCTTGTGGTCGCTCCCGTTTCCAACATCCTTGATGTCGTCACCTCTCAGGTAAGAGATCGAGGCTTTCAGGCCGGGGACACCTATCTTTGTGAAGTCATACGAATACTGCCCAAAATGGGTCTGTTCTCCTGCGCGAGAGAAGTTTCCGACAATGGCGTCCGTGAAGAGGTAGAAGCCTGTACCCCCATTGCCCTCTGGACGATTGCGCGCATCCACGACGTTGCCTTGGTTAAGCCAGACGAACCCACCGTCATCGCTGACACTCTCGTGGCCGAACATCAGGGAATGCCCGCCGAGCGTGTAGGTGAACATGGCGCTCCAGGTTTTGTTATCGACCTCGCCGGGATTTCTTGCGTAGCCCCCATTGTTGTTGAAGCGATACCCGGCCTCGCCGTTCTTTCCGTCTGAACGGCTGTCGAAATACCGCAGATCGGTTTTGAATGATTGGTCGGCACCCAATGGCAGCACGTGCACCAGTCCGAGAAAACTCTGCTTGTAATAGTTCTCGAGCCGGGCGAAATAGTATTGAAGGGTGAGGTCCTTCGTGGCTTTCCAGTCGGCGCCTGCAAAACGGAAATCGTTGGAGTCCTTGGTGCCGCCGGCGACCGCGAGGCCAGTAGGGTTACTGGTGGCTCGCCCCGAGGACTGATCGATTTTACCGGCAGTGATTGTCAGCCCTTCGATGTCCTTGGATGTGATGATGCCTCCTCCGAAATTCTGATACACCAGGCGTGAATCCGTGGCGAGCAAGATGGGGAGACTGGGCGTGAAGATATTACCGATCCCTAGCTCGGTTTTTGAAACGCGTGCCTTTAACGTGCCGCCAGCCCGACTCCAGGAGTGAACCGCCGAGCCGTCCGAACCACTGGGGAAGAATGTGTTCGCGTCCGGGTGATGTCCTTTTCCTCCGTCCAGATGCGCCGCGACCAGAGAAGCAAGGTCCACACCGAAGCCCACAGTGCCCTGCGTGAAACCGGAAACGAAAGCGAATTTGAGGGCCGTCGCGGTTTCACGCTGATCAGTCCCTCCATCTCGATTGTCGTTTGAGTAATACATGGTTCGAGAGCTGACAGACGCTTGGCTGTCTTCGATGAATCCGTGGTTTTTGGTATCAGCGGCAGTGGCGCCAACAGAGAAACCCGCAAGAATGATCGCGGCGGGCAGGATCGATCTTTCCATAAAAGCTCCCGAAATGTCGGCGCTCGTTGAAGATGACCCACCCAGCTATCTCTTCTCAAAACTAACCCGGTGCGGATCTCGGATTCTGGGCTGGCCACCGGTATTGAGCGTAGCAGCGGCTTGCCGACCAACCAGACGCGGCGTGCTACCGAATGGCGCAATACTGCATGACGTTTTCGGCAAGAATTGCGCTTGACTTGGTCATCGCGCGGGGGCGATGCGGGTCTGACGTCCTAACGCAGGGTGGAATGCTGAAGTACGTATTCAGAAAGAGTTGCGCTTGCCCGCAAACGCAATCGCGACTGCGTTTTTCAGCTGACGCCGACCCGGGGGCCCGGTTTAAAGCGCCTCAGCGAAAAAATGGCGGCGGCGGATGGAGCAATGCCCTATCCAGAAGAACGGATTGTTTCAGTCCGTTCTATTGACGATATGGACGATGACGAGGACGCAGCAGCGATTTCCGGCGAGTGCCACTCCCGGTCTCGCGTCCCGCGCCTAAACTGCACATCATCGGTGTTACATCGCTGTGGTTTCGAAGTCAGCAGGCCTGGCTGGTTCACCCATAAACAGTGGCCCCCATGAGCAGAGCAACGCCGTTCCTGATCCTCGCGCCCTCATGCGATCAGTCATTTCGGTATCCAGACGTTCGGGAGGGCAGCGCATGAAATTATCAGTGGGAAGCTCTACGACGATGCCGTCCCGACACTCAATTTCATTTGGCGATTTTCAGCTTCTCCCATCCCAAAGGTTGCTGCTCAAACGCGGCATGCCTGTGGAGGTAGGAAGTCGCGCGCTCGATGTGCTGATTGCCCTGACCGAACGTGTGGGTGAAGTCGTCAGTAATCGAGATCTGGTGAGGAGGGTCTGGCATGACGTGGTCGTGGATGAAAGCTGTCTGCGGGTGCACATCTCTGCGCTGAGAAAAGCCCTCGCGTGCACAGAGACGGACGTCAGCTACATCGCAAACATCCCGGGCCGTGGCTACAGTTTTGTAGCATCGGTGTTCACTGCCCCCTCCAGCAGGTTCGGGAGCGAATTATCGCCCGGATTTTCCATGGGAACCCTCCCTCCGGCGCTGCCGCGAATGGTCGGACGAGACGAGACCATCGAGTCGTTGATGAACCAAATCAATACGCAGCGTTTCCTGACGATATGTGGCATCGGCGGGATCGGCAAGACGACGGTCGCGGTCGCGGTCGCCAACCGGCTGGCTGCCGACTTTAATGGCAATCTCGTTTTTCTGGACCTGAGCGTGATCAGCGATCCCGGATTGTTCCTTGGGACGCTGGCATCGACGCTGGGTGTCCAAAGCCTGGGCAATGACCGCCTCCAGGACGTGCTCTGTTTCTTGCAAGACAAACGAATGCTACTGCTGCTCGATAGCTGTGACCACGTCATCGATTCTGTGACCGTTGTGGCAGAACGGATTCATGCATTGGCTGGGCAGGTGCATATCCTGGTCACCAGTCGAGAACCACTGCGGGCCGAAGGTGAATGCACTCACCGGCTGGGCGCTCTGGAGGCGCCCGCCGACGGCGTGGGCCTGACGGCTGCGGCGGCACTGGAGTTTTCTGCCATTCGGTTGTTTGTCGACCGAGCCGTGCACAGTGTTGATGATTATGTTCTGGAGGATGTAGATGTCCCGGTTATTGCTGATATCTGCCGCAAGCTGGACGCAATGCCGTTGGCGCTGGAGCTGGTGGCTGGCCAGGTTTCTGTTTTCGGTATACGGGGCGTTGCAGACCTGCTTAATCACCGCCTCAGCCTATGTTGGGCGGGCAGGCGTAACGCATCGCCGCGGCATCAGACGCTTAACGCGCTGTTTGACTGGAGTTTCAACAGCCTCTCGGCAACCGAGGCCATGGTTTTGCGCAGATTGGCGGTCTTGCCTGGCACGTTCTCGCTCGAAGTCGCCGTTCGACTGCTCAGGGGGGAGGCTGACGAGACTGTGGCCCTCGAGGCAATCGGTCACTTGGTGACGAAGTCGTTGATCCTCGCGGAGCGAGCGGGCCAGCACAGGTCCTATCGGTTGCCGCACACGCTGCGTGCCTACGCGTTAGAAAAATCAAGCCGCAGCGGCGAGGCGGAGGTGACGATGGAACGTCATGTTTTGCCAAGCATTGCCAGTACTTCATCGGTCGTCCACACCGCGTTTGCCATGAAGCGGTAGTTGATAATCGCCGCCAGGTACCCGTCGCCTTCGGGTAACTTAGGGCCCGCCACGGCGTCTCGTACCACGGCGACCTCAAACCCTTGCTCAAGCAGCTCACGCATGTGGGATTCCACGCAGAGATTCGCCAGCATACCGGTCAGAATGACTTGATCGACCAACTGTTTACGCAACTGCAGGTTCAGGTCATTCACCTGAGGGCCGTACAATTTATGGGGGGAACAGATAAACGTCTTGTCGTCCATGATGTAAGGCTTGAACTCCGGCATGAAGTCGCTGCCTGAACCCGCAAATTTCTCCACGTCCAACTCGTTTTTGCGATCGTCAAACAGATGCATGTCATGTTGCATGGCTTCGACCGGGGCTTGGATTTTCCAGTGATGGTCAGTGCCCCAATACCAATGCGGCGAGATGGCCACGGTAATGTTGGCGGCCTTGGCCGCTTTAAACAGTCGCAGGAGATTGGGGACCAGGTTCTGCTCCGTGACGCTTTCGCCCGTCATCGGCCAGGCTTTACCTTTCGGACTCATGAAGTCGATTTGCGGATCGATCACCACCAAGGCAGTGCGAGAAAGGTCGAGCTTCATCGTCGACTTGGGGAGTGCGGGGTTCTTGGGGGCTGCATATTTTTCGAGATTGGACGGTGCGGGCTGCTCCGCTGCCATGGCAGCAGGCATAGCGCTTGCCGCCATCGCGGCCGCAGCCCCCATGACAAATGAGCGTCTGCCGATTGGATAGAATTTTTCCGACATGATGTCTCTCCCACTTTATTCAAGGCGGTCGGCTATAACTATGGGCGGGCAATACGTCTGAAACGAGTTAAGAGATGTGAAACGGTGTTATGAAGTGCTAATCCCTCGTCCGACAGGCCCCAATTGTTCTAAGTCCGCGCTCATCTTCGTTGCAGGTAAGTGAGTCAGGATGAATCGAAATGTAAGGGGGCTGCGTTCTTCTGTATTGCCTACCTCTATAAGTACCAGCAATAAGCCACGCGCTCGAAAACTACGGAGCGTACGTCCATCTGTGTGCCAGGGCGGTCACCGATCATTCCATCTAATGAAATGGTGGATTGTGATTATTGGTGATTCCGATGTTCCTGATGCGCAGCGATGATGGGCCGCACACTCTCAAACAGTTCTCACTCAAATGACATCTGGGCGGTGCGATGTCCCTGAACGCGACCACACTCTGTCGCCTTCCTTGATCTGGTGAATCGATCCTCTCCGTTCTGTACGGTTGCAACCAGTAAGGTTACAAAGCGTGGCAGCAAACCCAGTGCCTGTAGGAACCCGCTTTACTGTGATTTTCCATAGATCCAAAGATGCTCCACGGAGGGTCATATCCACGGCAGTGGCTACCGATCATCAGGAGCACACGCTGAGCATGACGACCGTCGCAGCTGCACGGATGCGGTGTACCCAAAAAATAATCGCTGTCCTCCAACCAGACAGGGTCGCTAATGGATCGCTTTCAAGAGATGCAGATATTCACGGCGGTTGCAGAGGAGGAGGGGTTTGCTGCTGCAGCCCGTCGTCTCAATATTTCGCCACCTAGCGTGACCCGCGTTATCGCGGCGATGGAAGAACGAATCGGCACGCAATTGCTGGCCAGAACCACTCGCAGTCTGCATCTCACCGAGGCGGGGCAACGGTATCTGGAGGATTGTCGGCGCATTCTCGGTGAGGTTGATGAGGCTGAGGAGGCGGCGGCCGGCAGTTACTCCATTCCTTGCGGTCACCTCACCGTCACGGCTTCAGTGCTTTTTGGGGAGCTTTACATAGCCCCACTCCTGGCGGGCTATCTTGATCAGTTTCCTTCGGTACATCTCAACGCGATGTTGGTGGATCGCGTGGTGAGTGTGCTTGATGAAGGCATCGACGTTGCCGTCAGAATCGGACACCTTCATGAGAACAGCTTGCACGCCATCAAGGTCGGCGAGGTGCGGCAAGTGGTATGCGGGGCTCCGTCGTATTTTGATCGTTACGGTCGCCCTGGCCACCCCGGTGAACTGGGTTCGTCAAATATCGTCATGTCTTCTGCCAGTCATCTTCTCAGCGACTGGCAGTTTGTGAACGAAGGCAACGACCTGAGTTTTCGTTTTGAACCCCGTTTGGTCGTAACGGCCAATCAAGCCGCGATCAACATCGCATCCATGGGCTGGGGGATCACCCGGGTACTGTCTTATCAGGTCGCAAGTCAGGTCGCCGCCGGAGCATTGGAGATTGTTCTTCAGGATTATGAACCGCCGCCGCTGCCGATTCAGATCGTTTACCAAAAGAGTAATCGGGTGCCTGCAAAGGTCCGGACTTTCGTAGAGTTTCTGGTGGAGCGGCTGAGCAGCGATGCGGCGCTTCAACCGAACATCGAAGGCTCGGTCTGATGGATCGTTACCATGAGATGCTCATGTTTGAAGCGCTTTCAGAACGTCCCAGCCTCGCGGCAGCGGCTCGTCGACTCAACGTTTCTGGCCCCACTGTGGTACGCGCTGTTGCACGGCTGGAAGCACGTTTGGGTGTGCCATTGCTGCAGAGAAGTACGCAAGGGGTTGTGCTGACAAAAGCGGGAGCAGCGTTCATGGCTGACAGCTCGCGCATCCTCAAAGAAATCGAAATGGCGGAGGCATCCGCCAAAGGACTCCATGTTCAAGCACAGGGCAATCTTACGGTGTTGCTACCCTTGCTTTTCAGTCGTTATGTCATGACGCCACTGCTGGCGGGATACATGGATGCGTATCCGGAGGTCAGGGCCTTCACGCAATACAATGACCGTTTTCCTAACATGAATGAGGAAGGCATCGACGTTGCCGTGCTCGTGGGGCACCTGCCGAACTCATCGTTAGTGGCGCGACAGGTTGGCCACGTCCGGTCCATCGTCTGCGGCAGTCCGGAGTATCTCGAGGCGCACGGCGAACCCGTCATTCCAGAAGATCTTAAGCGCCACATGCTGATTGGCACCCAAGCCTCTCGAGACGGGGTCCAGTGGGATTTTCAAGACCACGGCCAACATAACAGCATCAAAGCGCGGTCCAGGCTCACCTGCGCTACCGTCCAGGCTGCCATCGATGCCACGGCCCACGGCGCAGGACTCCCGCGCTGCCTGAGCTACCCGCTTTACGAGTACTTTGATAGCGGACGATTGCAGCGGATCTTGCAGCCTTTTGAGCTACCGGCACTGCCGATTCATGTGGTTTATCGCGAAAGGCGCAAAGCCTCAATGCGGGTGCGCAGTTTCGTGGACTTCATGGTCGATGGTCTGCGGGAACATCCGGCGATGAGGCCGGATGCTTCTTGATCGCTCGTGCGACGATTGCGTGGAGGCAGATCAACCTATCACTTTGCCGTTGCCGCCGATTCGATCAGCTCTGCGACAACCTTGGGATTCGACACCATCACGACGTGCGATGCACCTTTCACAGCCACTGCCTTTTTAGCGTGTGCGCGTTGCGCCATGAAAACCTGGGCTTGTGGCGGAATGTTCTTGTCTTTATCACCCCAGACAAACCATGACGGGATGGTTTTCCAGGCAGGCTCGGTCGATTTTTCATTTAGGGCCGCCTCGGTGACCGGGCGCTGTGTCGCGGCCATTAATTTAGCGTCGGCGTCGGACACATCAGCCGCGAACTGGGAATGGAACTTATCCTGCTGAATGTACAGATCCTTACCGCCATCGGCGAGCGGGACCGGGACAGCCAAGGTCGGGCCCAGCGTACCGCCGGGGAAACGTCCAGACAAATCGGCTGTTGACTCACCGGCGTCTGGCGCTACGCCCGCGACGTACACCAACGCTTTAACGTTGGCATTTCCGTAGGCCGCCTCACTGATGACTGGACCACCATAAGAGTGCCCCACCAATACCACCGGGGTTTTGATGCTCGCCAACAGGTCGGCGACTGAGCTCGCATCACCCTTCAGGCTGCGCAGTGGATTGGATGCGGCGATGACGGGATAGCCGTCCTTTTCCAGGATCGTGATGACGCCGTTCCAGCTGCTGGAATCGGCAAATGCGCCGTGGACCAACACTATCGTTGGCTTGGCTGAGTCAGCCATGGCTGCGGCACCGCTGGCCATTGCAGCGGCGAAGGTAAGACCTGCGAGAAGCTTTTTCATCGGGTTTTCCTGAGAGCAAGAAGGAGTGACGGACGCATTTAAGCGGGCTGCTGTATCCCGTTTGTGTTCAACCGGACGGCTTAATGTATGGGACTGTATCAGGGGCTACCGACGCCACGAACAGACACAAAACACACCGCGGTATTTCGGTTGATGAAAGAGTGGATTCCAATTTCTGGTCGTTCTCGGCAAGGGTTTATAGGCGGAACATAGCTTCACTTGCTCAGCGAAACTCACTCGAAACTGCAAAGGTGCATACTGATGAAACGTGTCCTCATGCTGCTCGCCAACGGCGTTGAACCGTTGGAGATGGCGGCCTTCACTGACGTGCTCGGCTGGGCCGATCTACTCGGCGATCATCCCATCGAACTGATCAACGCAGGCCTTCGCAGCAACATCGTCACCACCTTTGGCCTCTCACTCAACCCCAGCTTTCTGCTACAGGATCTGGACATAAGCCGCTTCGACGCGCTGGCCTTGCCCGGCGGTTTTGAGCCCGCCGGGTTTTATGATGAGGCGCTGAGCGAACCGTTTTTAGCCGCTATCCGGCAATTCGTAGAGGCGGGGAAAACCGTGGCCAGCGTCTGCGTTTCCTCCGTGTGCCTGGGGGCAGCTGGCGTGCTGCAAGGCAGGCATGCGACGACCTATCACCAGGAGGGCGGGAAAAGGAAACAGCAACTGGTCGAAACCGGCGCCCTTTTTGTTGACCGGCCGGTTGTCGTAGACGGCCGGATCATCACCTCTACGGGCCCAGGCACGGCCACGGAAGTGGCGTTTCAGTTACTGGAACAGCTCACCAGTGCCGACAACGCCGCTGTTGTCCGCAAAAAAATGCGCTTCGCTACGCCAGACCGTGGCTGGTATGAGACGCCACAAGTTCCGTAACGCAAACCCAGGTTGTTCCGTTTGCCTGAGGCTGAATGACAATGCTTGCGCATGGGCAGATCTCAATACGCGTGATCACTGATGGGTTTCTAATTTCATCCAGAGGGAGAAGCAGGACTTCGCATTTGAGAGCACGATTTTTGACTGCCGATTCAAAGCTATAACGGCGCGGGTTATACCTACACTTCCTAAAGCGCCCAAACAGGAGCGTTTGTAATGACTTGGAAAATACTGATGCTCTCTGCGACGGCCATTGCGATCGGCGGGGTAGCGGGTCTCTCCGTGATCGCACAGGCTGATTCACCTGCCGCCACCGCTGAAGGCTCGCCTGTCTTTGGCGTTACGCTGCCGCCTGGTTACCGAGATTGGAAGTTTGTCAGCATTGCCCACGAGGAGGGTGACAAGCCTGATATTCGGGTCATCCTCGGCAATGACATTGCCATGAAGGCGTTCAGGGAAGGGACACTTCCATTCCCGGATGGCGCCATCATCGCGCGATTGGCTTACAAATATCAGTCCTCCCCACGAAATAACGCCATCTTCGGACGGGATCAATCATTCGTGGCGGGTGAGCCTACCAACGTTCAAATTGAGGTGAAGGACTCGAAACGATATGCCAGCACTGGCGGATGGGGATACGGACAGTTCGAAGATGGAAAGCCCAATCCGAGCGAAAAGGTGATCAACAGCTGCTTTGCTTGCCACACCAAATTGCCCCCAGCGACGGACCTGATTTTCACCACCTATTCCAAGTGAAAAGTCGCTGCTCAGGTTGAGGAATCTTCCGTTTACCGCGTATGGATGCGAATGGGGGACTTCACGAGCGCTGAAAAGCCCAATCGTGTGGCGAAGCCATCAAATACTGTTGTCCTGTTGGGCCATCTTTCCCAGCACCAGGTCCATGAAGGCCGCTGACGCAGCGCTGTGATAGTTATTCTTTCGTCTCAGCAGGGCAGCCCCGCGTTGAGGTGCCTTATCCTGCATCGCCAGTTTGCTTAACGCTCTGTCCTGCGTCGCAATCGGCTCCGGCAGAATGGTGGCGACCCGAGTGTGTCGAATCACTTCTAACAGCGTGTTGACCGAGTTCACCTCCACCACGATTCTCGGGGTGATGCGGGCCTTGGTGAAGTACTCGTCAATACAGGTTCGAGTGGCGAAGTCAGGCGTCAGTAGGGCGAAATCCAACTGCGCGACCTCGTCAGCCATCAAGGCTGTCTGGTGGTCGTACAGCGGGTGTTCACGTCCAACCATCAACCCCAACGTTTCGACAAACGCGGGAATTGACTCGATATCTGCGTTCCTTACTTCGTCAAACGCAATGGCGATGTCCAGCGAGTCGTCAGCCAGCCCTATCTCGATATCGTCCATCGACAATTCGAAAATTTCCAAGTGGATATTGGGAAACCTTCCGGCGTAATCACGAACAATCGGTCCGATCAGGTAGGCCATGAAGGTCGGCGTCATCGCGAGTCTCAACGTACCGCGTGAAAGGTCCTTCACATCATGTAGCGCGCGTTTGCCTGCTGCCAGCTCGACGAGCACCCGTCGAGCACACTCGATATACGCTCGCCCTGCATCCGTGGGGGTGACAGTGCGTGATGTCCGATCAAACAGGACGACGCCGAGCATCTCTTCGAGCTGACGAATCTGTTGCGAAAGGGTGGGTTGAGAAACGTGGAGCACTTCGGCGGCGCGAGTGAAACCGCCATTATCGGCGACTGCCAACAGATAACGCAGGTGTCTCAGCAGCATCACATTCACCGTTCTGGAAGGGGCATACGCCTGCCAGTGTATATCGCAGCGTAAGCCTGTACTGCGTGATGTTGCAGGCCGGGTCGTGAGATCACGTTCGCCATCTGACCCCATTGTCATCTGTGCATTCTGAGCTCGGGGCCATGGGAGGTCAGGACTGGGCGCACTGCTTGATTCATAAGTAATTGACGGGCGTTCGCAACGTCACGAATTCCTCGGCTGATGTGGGGTGTACACCGATGGTTTCGTCGAAAAGCCGTTTGGTCGCACCGGCTTTGAGGGCAATCGCCAACCCCTGGATAATTTCCCCGGCATCCGGGCCCACCATGTGTGCGCCCAGCACACGGTCCGTATGCGCATCCACCACCAGCTTCATCAGCGTTCTTTCGTTGGACTCGGTCAAGGTCAATTTCATTGGCCGGAACCGGCTCTCATAGGCTGTCACCTTGTGCCCTTGGGCGACAGCCTCTTCCTGGCTAAGACCTACGGTACCGATGCTGGGCTGACTGAAGACAGCGGTAGGTATGTGTCGATAATCCACAGGGCGATACAGTTCAGGTTTAAATAAACGGCGCGCGATTGCCGTGCCTTCTGCGGTCGCGACTGGCGTCAGTTGAACGCCGCCGATGACGTCTCCGATCGCCAGGACCGAAGGTTCACGCGTCTCAAAATGTTCGTTCACTGAGACATAACCCGCGTCATTTAGCTCGACGAAGGTATTCTCCAGGCCCAGATGATCGAGCATCGGCCGACGGCCAGTTGCGTAGAAAATACTGTCTGCGTCCAGCTGGCGTCCGTCATTCAAAGTCGCCAGGAGACTTCCTTCGGACAGCTTGTCGATCTCGACGATGTCCGTATTGAAGTGCAGTTGAAGGCCGTTTTTGATCAGCTCCTCAGCCAGGTGATAGCGCACCGATTGATCAAAGCCGCGCAGGAACATGTCGCCGCGATACAGCAGGCGAGTATCACAACCCAACCCGTTGAAGATGCCTGCGAACTCAACCGCGATGTAGCCCCCACCCACGACCAACACCCGCTCAGGGAGGCGGCGCAGAAAAAACGCCTCGTTGGACGTGATCGCGTGTTCACGGCCAGGAATGTCCGGGACCATTGGCCAGCCGCCGGTCGCGATCAGGATACGTTCAGCGCTGAATATCTGGCCGTTGACTTCTACATGGTGAGCATCCGTCAGACGCGCATGACCTTCCAGCAGGGTGACACCGCTGGTGGCCAGCAGCTTTCGATAAATATCGTTGAGCCTGCGGATTTCACGATTTTTATGGGTGATCAACGTGGCCCAGTCGAAGTGTGGATGACCGGTTGACCAGCCGAAGCCTTGTGCCTGCTTGAAGTCATCCGAGAAATGCGACCCGTAAACGAGCAGCTTTTTCGGTACGCAGCCGACGTTCACGCAGGTGCCCCCCAGATAGCGGCTTTCCGCAACCGCGACGTTGGCGCCGTAATCGGCAGAAAAACGTGCTGCACGAACACCGCCAGACCCTGCACCGATTACAAACAGATCGAAGTCGTAAGTCATTTGAATTCTCGTACTGGGTTAAGCAACCTGAAACTGTCCAAGGGGTGTAAACGAAACTCGATTCGCGCACTAATGCCGGATCAGTTTCGCCTCCAGACGCAAATCGCAGAACGGGCAAAGCACTCATAACTCTATTCAGCGCGATGGAACAATCCGAGGGTGGAACTTGGACCTTCAGTCGGGCCAGTCTCTGAGGACTTCGATCGGATGTGAGTTGGCACATTATTGCGACGGTGAAATGATGAATGTGGAAGCAACTACTCGTGAATTGCGGTGACCCACCGCACTCATAGTCAAAGACACACACACAATTGCCTGGCGGCTTGGCGATAACGGCAAGGGCCCGTGGTGTACATAATGACTTTCAGCCTGTGGGTTGCTCCCGGAATGATCTCGTTATCAGGCGGCCGCCTGAGCAGGACGGGCGTGGACGGCGCAAGTGGTGGGGTGCTCGACCAAGGATTTAAACGTGCGGTTGTCGGCGTCCAGCGCGTCGATCGACCCGGTCTCGATGTCGTAGACCCAGCCATGCAGGTTCACCAAGCTTTTTTCCTGAGCGATCCGCACGCTCGGATGGGTCTGGATATTCGCCAACTGTGCAATCACGTTTTCTCGCACCATTGAGTTCACTTTGGCGGTTTCATTGACGTGAGTGCGTAATTCGTTGATCACCTTCGCGGACTCCGCGTGTTGCAACCATCCAGCGACACCGGGCAAATGATCCATGCACTTGCACTGGGCAACGGCAGTCATGGCGCCGCAATCGGAGTGGCCGCAAATGACGATGTCGGTAACACCCAAGACCGCGACAGCGTATTCGACGGTCGCCGACACGCCTCCTGGATGGGGGCTATACGACGGCACGATGTTCCCGGCGTTACGAATCACGAACAGCTCGCCGGGTTCTTGCTGGGTCAACAGTTCCGGTAGCACCCGACTGTCCGAGCAGGTGATGAACAGCGTACCTGGGTGCTGAGTGGTTGCCAGATGCTTGAATAAGTTCTCACGTTGAGGAAATGCATCTTTCTGAAACTTCAAGAAACCTTCGATGAGCGCTTTCATGGTCTTTTTCTTTTTGTAGTGAACAGCGTAAATGAACAATCAGTTAGTGCAGCCATTGCCGATAATGTCGTACTCAAGCGTGTGAGTGCCGCCGTGGGAGTCGCTGTACGTCATTTGCACCGGCGTCGGTCCACACACATTGGCAACCGGCGTGGTCTTCACGACGTGGGCAATGTCGAGATGCATACCGTATTGGTAGTGGGAGACGGTGGGACTTGCTTCAACTGCATAAGCCGACACAGAAGTCATCAGGGTCAGCGCGAGAAACATAATTCTTTTCATGGGGGTATTCTCCAGTAGACGTTGGTGTTCATAATCGTCATGTGCATCGGATGTTTAATAACGTGCTGTCGCTCGCTGAGCGTAGGGTAAGTTTACTGCCCCTTAGAAAGGGCGCAGCGGAAGAAACTTTCCGTCCAGCGTGATGACCGCTCGGTGGCCGCCTTCCGGGTCTTCGACTTTCTTCATATCAAGCTTAAAGTTGATAGCACTGATGATGCCGTCACCAAACTGTTCATGGACCAAGGCTTTGAGCGTTGTTCCATAGATTTGAATCATTTCATAGAAACGGTAGATGGTGGGGTCAGTAGGTACGCCCGGCAAACTTCCGCGAAGCGGAATAATTTGAAGGAGAGCGACCATTTCATCATCAAGGTCAAGTTTCGCGCCAATCACCTTGGCGGCACTTTCTGGAAGCGGTTGCTGGCCAAGAAGGGCGGCAGTCACGTAGGCCAGGCCCAGGCCAGTGCCGTCCGTCAAGTCCTGCCAAGACAAGTGTTTGCTGGCTTTGCGTTGCAGGATTTCAGTGGTCAGTGCGATGCTGGTTTCATTGTAAGCGTGGGACTGTTTCATGGTGTTCTCCAGTGTGGCTCTGTGAGTTGACGCTGTTTGTGGGAATGCTAAGTTGTGCTGCCATCGTCTCGTCAGTTGCTAATAACGTCAAAGACCGAGATACAATCCGCTGTATAGGTGCTGCCTATCGTTTGGACATCTACCGGGTTGCTGGTTATCTTTAGCAGGTACTGCGTTATTAACGCGGCTGTCTTTTTAGTTCATGCCGCGAGTTTCGTTGTCACCAGTGACGCTATTAACTTGCTGCTTTCTGCCAAATGGTGGGCCACCCGGTTGCGAAGCCAGCGTTCGCCGGGATCGTTATCCAGGGTCGCGCTCCAGGACAGCGACAGTTCAAGTTCTGGCACGTCAATCGGCATCGGGTCCATGCGCAATCCGCCTTGTGCGATCATCGTGCTAGCCACATATTCAGGTACGACGGCGACCATGTCTGTCCCTTCAATAAGTGTTTTGAGTGCACTGTATTGCGGGACGGCGAGTACGACATGACGACTGCGTCCGATCGCATTGAGCGACCGATCAATGGAATCCGTGACTTCGCCATTCAGCGAAACGGAAACATGCGGACGTTTGCAGTATTCCTCCAGATCGAGATCGCGAGTGATCGAATTGGCGCTCAATACAGCAGGGCGGATGCCTCGCAAGAACTTTCTCTTGGCGTTGGCGGGCAAGTCACGGCTGTGGCAAACGCCGAGTGATACTTCCCCAGTAATCAGTTGGTTGGGCATGGTCAAATGATCGGTGCGGCGTACCACGAAACTGACGCTGGGTGCTTCCATTCGCAACTGACGCAACAGGCTGGGCAGTAAGGAATATTCCACATCATCCGAAAGCCCGATACGGAAAACAGCGTTGCTGGTGAGTGGATCGAACTCATTAACGTGGCTCAGCGCTGCGGCCATGGTGTCCAGAGCGGGCGTCAAGTTCTGCTGAATTTCGAACGCACGACTGGTGGGTTCCATGGTGCGGCCGATCCGGATAAAGAGGGGATCATCAAAGTACTGGCGCAGGCGGTTCAATGAAGCACTGATCGACGGTTGGCAGAGAAACAGCTTTTCGCCGGCACGGGTCAGGTTGCGTTCGTGCATCAGCGTTTCGAAAACAATCAAAAGGCTGAAGTCGATTTTGCGGAGATCATTTCTGTTCATTGTCGTCCACCTTCGGGCCGTCTTATTGTTGGATCACTTCGCCGGGGTCAGCTTTGACTATCCACTTCAGCAGGCGGGTGGAACCACGTTCTTCCGCCTGGGGGTTATTGCTTGTTGGCTTGGATCTAGAATGAAGGCCTAGGTATTCATAAACACTTCTACGTACGTTCATACGCTTTAGCGCATAAGTGGGAGCACCTAATACAGCCGTATACGTTTGTTTAGAAGGAGGCCATATCGGACGGGACATGCAGATTCATGCAACGTCCTGGGCGTTATCGTCGTAACCGGAGGGGATACAGCGCGAAAGGGGTAAGGCGTCGGGGGCAGGGGAAGCTGAGGGCGGAAACACTGGGGCTTGGAGCGTCGGTCAACGGGCACAGCGCGGGGCCTGAGCATTCAGGCTCTTGCGAAAATGGCCTCTATGCAATCA